>Ga0187882_1000295_pt1 | contig 57017 bp, 43 predicted proteins | sample June2016WEW_19_1_3_FD_132991 | JGI IMG/M metagenome (GOLD analysis project Ga0187882, IMG submission 132991) | Peatland microbial communities from SPRUCE experiment site at the Marcell Experimental Forest, Minnesota, USA - June2016WEW_19_150 | ecosystem: Environmental > Terrestrial > Soil >... | reverse complement strand
GCGCGAATGATTTTGGACGAGTGCTATACGGAACGACATGAATTCTGCCGCATGCTGAGATTTTGTATGTTATCTGAATTCCGTGAGGCACACATGAGGACCGGGAAGCCATTCTTGATGTCCGCTAGTGTGATTTTGAGGCCCGAAGGGCCGGTAATGAATAGGCCCGGCCGTAAGGCCGGGATAGGGATTGCCAGGCAATGTAGCGCCGAAGTCGCAGCACTGTTGAAATCTCAGGTGCCGCGCCTTCGGCGCTCGGTTTTTAATTCGGAATCGACTCCCGGCCTTACGGCCGGGCCTACTAACTGTCGGCCCTTCGGGCCTCAAAGACCGTTTTTTCGAGGCACCCCGAAAACTTGTCGCACGGCCGGAATGTTATTTCGCTGGCGGCATTGTTTATAACGCTCTGTATAAGACGATTATGAAAGTACTGGCCATCGCCCTGAATACCTTTCGCGAGAACATCAGGGACAAGATTCTCTATGACCTGATACTGTTCGCGCTCCTGATGATTCTGAGCTCACTTATCCTGGGGCAGCTGACGCTGGGTTATGAGGACAAGGTCATCGTCGATCTGGGTCTGTCCTCGATATCCATATTCGGGACGCTGATTGCCATCTTCATCGGCATCGGTCTGGTCTACAAAGAGTTGGAACGGCGCACAGTATTTGCGCTGCTTGCCAAGCCGGTGCACCGGTGGGAATTCATTCTAGGCAAGTACCTTGGCCTGCTCATCACGCTTTTGGCGAACGTCGTCATCATGACCGCCGGCCTCGAGCTCACGCTTGCCTTTAATGGCGGCATCTCATTGGAGAACTGCCTGCGCCTCCTCCCCGCGGTTTATCTGATCTTCCTCTCGCTGGCGTTGACGACGGCTGTGGCCTTGCTCTTTTCGTCGTTCTCGACACCCGCGTTGTCGGCGCTGTTCACATTTTTTCTCTGGGTCATCGGACATTTCAATGCGGACCTGCTCAAATTCGCACAACTGACGAAGGCCGCCACGGCTGAAATCGTTGCCGAGGTCCTCTATTACGTCCTGCCCAACATCTCAAATTTCAACGTGGTCGACAGCCGCAACGTGATCCGGAGCGCGGCCTATTATGAACCGATCCGCGCGGCAGCCGTCGGCTGGGCCACGATGTATGCGTTCCTGTATTCCGCGATCCTGCTGGCGATTGCCGCGGCCATATTTTCGCGCAGGGATTTCAAATGAAATCGCGCATCCGGCTGTTGGCCTGGCGCCGCTGGCTCCCAGGCATTGCGTTACTGGCGGCTGCATCACTCGTGAAGCCGGTACAGGATCGAATGGATTCCCTCCGGCCGGGCGACGCAGTCGATCCGGACATCCTCTATTTTTCTTCTCCCGGCGCCGTGAAGGCCATGGCGCTCGGTTACGACAGCCTTCTGGCCGACGCCTATTGGATGCGCGCCATTCAGTACTACGGGCGCCGAGAGGAAGCGGCACGCAGGCGGATACGCTACAAAAACCTCCCCGCGCTGCTGGACATCGTTACCACTTTGGATCCGCAGATGCTGGATGTTTACTGCGCCGGAAGTATATTCCTGGCTGAGCCTGATCCCCTTGGCGCCGGACAGCCGCTCGAGGCAATCCGGCTGCTCGACAAGGGAATCGCGCAGCAGCCGGAAGAGTGGCGGCTCCGGTTCGACAAGGGGTTTGTCTATTTCTGGTATCTGCATGATTACCGGAATGCAGGCCAGACATGGTTGGCAGCCACACGCATCCCAGGAAGCCCGCCCTGGATAGAAGCTCTAGCTGCGCGCGGCTTTTCGGAAGGCGGCGCCGTGGATACCGCCAAGGATTTGTGGCGGCGCGAGCTTGAAAGATCCACGCGCGCCGATGTGAAGGAAAACGCCAGAAAACACCTCGCCGGCATCCAGGCCGACGAGGACATCTGGACACTCGAGTTTTTCGTGGAGAAATATGCGGCCACCCACGGCGCGCGTCCCCCGACTCTGGATGGCCTGGTGCGAGCCGGACTCATCAGCTTTGTGCCGAGGGATCCGTCCGGCGTGCCCTATGACTACAATGCGCCCAGCGGCGCGATCAGCCTGGACTCGTCGAGCAAAGTGAGCGCGATCGCGCTATCCGACGACTATCGGCAGACATTCATGAATCGGCTTGCCGCCTTGTATGAATCCCATCAAAAGAAGTAAGGAGATGCGAAAAGAAGCGAGGAGTTGTGCGTCCCGTTAGGGACGCAACGAGAGCAGCCCGGCACTTCAGTGCCGGGAACGTCGGATATCGCCGCGGCAAGTCCCGTAGGGACGACTGAGTTGTTCCCATATGTACCTATTGTCGTATTGGATTTTAAGTCCATCATCGTGGTCTTCGCGTCATTCGTCCCTACGGGACTCCTGCCTAACCTGATGCCTAATCCCGGCACTGAAGTGCCGGGCTATTTTCACGGCGTCCCTACGGGACGCAGGGTAGGGCTTCGATTCAGCACGTGATCCGGAGTTCTGATTTAGCATCTGCCGTGGATCGCCGGTGAAGCGCCTGACCCGGAGGGTCAGCGACAGTAGCTGGGGCCAAGCGCACAGCGCGCGGCCCCCGGTCAGGAGGAGTTCCGCAAGAGCCCCGGCAGGGGCGACAGAAATTACTTGGCGGTTGTGACGAAGTCTCCGCCGGCGGCCTTGCTCTGATAGAGAGCGGCGTCGGCTGCCTGCAGCAGCGCTTCTCCGGTGCGGCCATGCTCGGGGAAAATCGCGACTCCGAGTGATGCCGCGATGCGGCCGAGAGGCTGGCCTCGATGCAGGACGTCGAGGCGCTTGATGGCTTCCCGCACCGCCTCCGCGCGCTGCTGAATCACCTCGGCGCTGCCTTCCGGCAGGATCAGAGTGAACTCCTCTCCTCCGTAACGGCAGGCGATGTCCTCGCCGCGGATGTTTGCCTGGAGCAACGTGCCCAATTCGCGTAGCAAAGTATCTCCGGCATCATGGCCGTAGGTGTCGTTGAAGTGCTTGAAGCGATCGAGGTCGAGCATGATCACGCCCAGGGAGCGCTGGTTGCGCGTCGCGCGGCGCAACTCGAGCGCAAGCGACTCCTCCATGAAACGGCGGTTGAACAAACCCGTGAGCGGGTCACGGATCGATTGGCTACGCAGGGTTTCATGCAGCTTCAAGTTGGACACAGCCATCGCGATGTGCTCGGCCATAGCCACGGCGAGCCGCTGTTTGGCCTCAGTCAAGCGCAGGTTTGCGGGTTGCGAGAGGTAGAATATGCCCAAGGCCTCACTCTGCGCCATCATCGGCACGCACAAATACCCTTCCGGAGAGGGATGGGGAAGATGCTTGCACAACAGGCCGAGGCTCGAGTCCTCGACCCAATGCACGCGGCCGCGGCGCAGCGCCCAGCACTCATCGGGAGGGAAGACACGTTCGAGGGAGGATGCATCCCCCCACACGGCCACCGCTTCGACGAGGTTGCGCGAGGATGTTATGACATAGAGCGCGCCGTCGCGGCCCGGGAAGAGCTGTTGCGCCACCCGGACGATTACGGTGTATGCCTCGTCCGTAGTGAGACAGGCGCGTAACATGTCGCCCATCTCGCTGAGCAATGTCATTTCGCGAGTGCGCTGCTCGAGCTCGTCCACCCAGGCTTCGAGGTTCTGCTTTGCCTGCTGGAGGGCTTCCTCGGTTTTCTTTCGCTCCGTGATGTCGCGGGCGATTCCCTGCACGCCGAGCAGCACTCCGTCCCTGGAGATGATATGCGTGCTTATCTCCAGCGCGACCAGGTGTCCTGCCTTGGTAACAATCTCGAGTTCGTGCGGCGCAACGCTCTCCTGCCGCTCCAGCATCTTGCGCACAACTCCCTCGTGACCAGGCGCGACAAACTGCTCGAGCTTCATGCGCAGCGCTTCCGCGCGCGAGTAGCCTGTAATCCTCTCGGCGGCTTTGTTGAGCGAAGTCAAATTGCCTTCGAAATCCATGGTGTAGACCATATCGTTGGCATTTTCAAACAGCTCGCGGTAGCGCTCCTCGCTCGCACGCAGCGCTTGCTCTGCTGCCAGCCGGCGGCGGTCAATGCCGAATTCCCGATAGTAATTGCGGAACAGCGCCGCCAGGCGCGGCTCCTCACGAAGCAGATCGATGATGTTTGCCCGGACCTGGGGGTCGGAATGGTAGGAGATTTCGGGATGAGCCTCCAGCCACACGTGAAACGCCTTCACATATGACAAAAAACCTATCAGATGCTCATAGTTCTTTGTGTTAAGCAGGCGCCGGATCTGCACGTGGCACGCTTCGGCATCCGCGGGCCTGAGAAAAAACAAAATGCAGCCGCGCAAGAAAGCTTCTTCGAGATCCGAATCCGGTTCCGGCCAGGCGGCGATCGGAGGGGAAACCGAGGACAAAGTGCTGATGATGCCATCCAGATCTTCTTCGGGGGAAGGCGTGGGCTGTTGAAGGAGCCGGAGCACCTCCGAGGCCGCGGTCCCTAGGCTGTGGAGGATGCAGCTGTGTGTGACGATAGAATAGGGCCCGGCACAATAGCGCGCGAGCTGGACGAACAGTTTTTCCTTTATCAGCGCCGGGAGAGGATTGTCGTAATACGCGGCCAGGGCTTGTTGCCAAAGGTTCCTTAGCACTTCCGGAATATCCGCCGCGGGCGCGAATGAAAGAGGGAAATATCCGAGGCGTTCCTTGATTTCTCTCCTGAGCTGATCTGCGGTCGCCGGCTCCGGTTGGGTGCCGGCAGCGTTCAAAGCCAGCTCCGCCCTTGTCAGCTCGAATTCGAGGCTTTCCAGATCAGTGATCTTCTGCCGCAGAGCCTCAATCTCGAAGCCTATCCGGCTCTTCGTGTGGGTCGAAGCCGTCAGGTTTTCTCTCTTGAATGGCGACGCCAAATCCACCTCTCGCTTTCAGGCCATGCAGGTCCACAGGAAACAAAAAACCTGATTCTAAAACACACAAGAAGCCAAAAATCTGTTTTGGCAATGTAGAGTGCTACACAGCCCAAATCAAGGGAAGGGGAGAGCAGGAAATGCTCCTCAGCCTCATCGATGTAAACCCGAATCTATCATAAGGATAGGTCTCGGCTAAGTCAACACTGCGAAATTGGGGACAGCTGCCTGTTTTCGCCGGGACACCTTCGGCAGATTCAAGAAGGCAAGGCGAAAACCCTAGCTGTCCTCAATTTCGCAGGACTACTTTTTTATGGGCTTGGTTCGAAGGGACGTGGCGTATTCGAGATTGCGCCGCGCCTCTTCGGATTCGGGCATGAGCCGGACGGCCTCGGAAAAGTGCTCGACCGCCTCGTCAATTCGTCCCATGTTTGCCAGTGCGCTGCCCAGATTATTGTGGGCGTTTCCGTAATTTGGCCTCAACTGGATCGCCGTCGTAAATTCAGCGATGGCTTCGCTCATCTTTCCCTGGACGGCCAGTGCGTTGCCCAGATTGTAATAGGTCTCGGGACGGTCCGGTTCCAGCCGAACGGCCAGTTCGAATTGTGCCGTGGCATCGTCCGTTTTCCCCATCCCGGCATAGACAATCCCCAAATTGTAGTGAGCATCCGCGGAATCGGGGTCCAGTCGGATCGCTTCGAGCAGTTCGGCCGCTGCATCGGCTCCCTTGCCCAGCTTGTTCAGTGCGATTCCCATGCTGATCCTGTCCTCGACGGTAGCGGGGGACAGACGGATCGCTTCTGTCAGTTCCTTGATTGCCTCGTTGATCCGTCCCTGCTTCAAATAAACACCCGCAAGGCCGCTGTGAGCGCCCGCAAAGCTCGGAAACAGGCGCGCGGCTTCGCCATAAAACGTGACGGCTTCGGCGAACCGGCCCTGGTCCCGGAGGACGCCTCCCAGACCGTAGTACCCAATATAGTTGTGAGTCGAAGCCACTGCGGCATGCGTGAAGAGCGCTGCGCTGTTCTTCCAATTCTGAACTTGATGCCATGTCAGAATCAGACAAGCGCAGCACGCGGCGACTGCGATAGTGCCCAGCGCATGTTTTCCAGTCGGCCATCGTTGAAAGACATCCGCCACGCCCCATGTCACCAACAGGAATATCCCGACCAGCGGCAAGTACGTGTATCGATCTGCCCTGGATTGCATCCCGACTTGAACCAGGCCGATCACGGGGACGAGTGTGCCCAGGTACCAGAACCACCCGACGGCAAGATACGGCAGACGAGGAAGTAAGCGGAGGACGAGAATGGAAACACCCGCCAGAACCAGTCCCGCGCCCAAGGTTTCCCATGCCGGCAGGGACGTCGGATGCGGATAAAACACGACAAGCCGGGAGGGCCAGAACACTTGCCAGATATAGGCTACGTAGGAAACCAGGGCATTTGCGATGCGCGCTCCCAGGGGAATCCAGTTCGCAGGAACGACGGCTCCGCCCCGTTGTTGAACGAGGTAGGTCACGACGGCAGAACACGCGGAGAGCGCGAAGAGCGGCGCCTTCTCCCATAGAATACCCGCCGTCTTTGCCTTTGGCTCCACGCTTGACTGTCCTTTTTTCTTTGTCCTACCGGCTGGAGCGGATTTCTTGAAGGATAAGCGGCGCAGCGGCCAAACGTCCAGCAGCAGAAGCACAAACGGCAGCGTGATGATCATTGGCTTCGACATCAGGCCGAGACAAAATGGGATGACCACAAGCACATAGCGGCCGAGTCTGGGCCGTTCGACGTAGTGTGCGTATCCCAGAAGAGTAAGCATCCAGAACAGCCCACAGAGGACGTCCTTCCTTTCCGCCACCCATGCCACCGATTCGACATGCAAGGGGTGGAGAGCAAATAGGGCGGCGACCACCGCGCTGCGCCAGCGCGAACCTGTCATCCTCTTGAGGAGCGCAAACAGAAGCAGAGCGCTGAGCGTGTGGAGCAGCACGTTCGTCAGGTGATGCAACCCACTGCGCTGTCCGAAGAACTGTGAATCCGCCATGTGAGACAGCCATGTAAGCGGAAACCAGTTGCCATCCCGATCGGTCGTGAACGCCCACGTCAGGCCGTGGAGCGTGAGCCCGGACCGCACGATGGGATTCGCGGTGACGTATTCCGGATCGTCATAGGTGACGAATTCATAGCTCCGAACCTGGCTGTACGCTGCCAGCGTGCTGACGACCAGCAACAGGTAAATGGCAAAATCGCGAATATCGACCGTTGCCCGTGGAATATCGGGTGCGCGGGCTCCAGATTTTTGATCTAACTTGTCCATGTATCCACGCAGGTCATACAGAGCATCATAAAAGATACCGCCGGTGAAACATCGTTTCGGGTGCGCGACAACTCCTGGGGGCCTCGAAACAATGGGTCTGGAGGCCCGAAGGGCCGGCAGTAGGTAGGCCCGGCCGTAAGGCCGGGATCTGCTTACGGACGAAAATCGAGCGCCGAAGGCGCGGCACTATCGATTTTCAGGTGCCGCGCCTTCGGCGCTCCATCTCTCTCCAAATCTTCTCCCGGCCTTACGGCCGGGCCTATTCATTTCCGGCCCTTCGGGCCTGAATGACAATGAAATCACACTGCCAGGCACTAAGAGTCGCATCCCGATTCTTCTTTGTGCCTCACCCAATCTAGATCACATACAACTGCCATCATGCGGCAGAATCTACGTCGTTATGTATAACAAAGAGCTCATGGGAAAATCAAAAGCATCTCAGCGAGGGTCACCCCCTTTTCCTGTAAACATAGATGCAGGGCACTCCTTCCCGCAACCGGCTATCGCTCGGCTTGACCCACTCACCCTCGGATCCTGTGACCAGCATTACCCGATCGACCGCGTAGTCTTCTCCGATCAGATGATCCAGGCGGCGCATGATGTCGAGATCGGCAATTCCGTCCCAGAGGAGTGAATAATGGATATTGGCCACCTTGATGATGAGCTTGGGCGGAGTCCTCTCGATCTCACTCCACACGGTCTTCTGGAACTCCTTGTAGCGAGGGTAACTGGCCATCAATGGGTAGGCCATCAGAAAGGACGAGGAACTCCGGCGGCGGGCGTAAAACAATATTTGCGGTTCCGATCCGATAATGAAAACCGGATCCTCCGGCGCTGTTGTTTCCGCGACGTAGGATGCCACGGGCTTGGATTCCGGGAATGGATCAAACCCGAAATATCGCCGGCTGATCTTGTCGGGATCTCGCTCGAGAAAGTATTGACTGTTCATGATGATGGGAACGAGCAGAACCAGCGCAGAGCAAGCGATCGCCGCCAACTTTCTATGGGGAACGGGAAGATAGTTCAGGAGAATGTACAAGCCATAACCGCCCGCAATGGCCACAGCAGGAGCCAGCTGAGCGAAATAATGCCGATAGCCGAATCCGGGAATCGTTCCGAGAAAGGAGAGGAACAAGAAGCCGAGGACGAAATAGGAGCCGGCCTGCTTTTGGGTAAACTGCCACGCGGCGATGACCACGCCCACTCCCAAAATGAGGAAATCCCCCCGAACGATTTCCGCGAGCTGAGGGAGGACCGCATCCAGGCTGTCTCCTAATGAAGATTGACCAGCGTAGGATACGTTATGCAGGAAGCTCCAATAGATGAACTCGCTCAGGACTCCATGGAAATAGTAATAGAACAGCACGAAGCCGGAGAACAAAATCGCTCCAACGATCCAGGAGGTGAATGCGCGAAGAGTCGCCGCAACGCGTAAGCGAGTCGGGTGCTCACCACGGCGAAAAGCGGCGACGCAAATGAAAAGAAAGACGAAGAGAACGCTGGTGAAAGCAGTTTGCTTGGTCCAGCAGGCTGCGGCGCCGGCAAAGCCGCTCAGCAATATCAATAATGAACGGTTCTTTCCGGTTCCGAGAATAGCCAACAGGAGGCTGAGTGTGAGCGGGAGGAGCATCCACATTTCGGTGGAAGCGGTGAACCCCTGGATCGCCGGACTCGCACTGAAAACAGCGTACGCAACGGCGCACCAGAGTCCGGCCGAAAGAGATTGAAAGTAGGTCTTCCCAACATAAAAGATGCAGATCAGGGTGAGCAGATTGTAGAGCAGGAGAAAAAAGTGCATCCCGGCCGGAGTGGGTGGCACAAAGTGAAGCGCCAGCGCATTGATGTAAAACGCCACCGGCGGTTTGTGATCGACGCCATCGCGATACGGCAGCTCGCCATTGTCTATGAGCTGCCCCATATATCCGAAAGCACCCTCGTCCCTGTCCAGCGGCACGCTCAGTCCGGGAAGCCGCAGAGCCACATAGGCGATCAGGATGGCAGCAGCAGCGACCACGACCATCCAGCGCGGCGTCTGCCGGACGGGACGAAGGTCTTGATCCTGCGTCGCGCCACCCTTCCGTTTCTTGACGCTCAAGTGTGAACTCCTCATTCGAGATTCGAAATTCGAGATTCAATACTCTTAATTTCGAATCTCGAATCTCGAATTTTCGAATCTGTCTTCGCGCTAAGAAATCCTGAAAAAGTAGATCGAGTATCCGAGATGAGCAATGACCGGGTATTTTTTGACCCAATCGATCCCGAGGCCATGCATGATCGCGACCCAATGCCCGCTCACGACATAAACGCCGGGAGGCGGCGGATTCGGACTGGTGACCATTTGTGCCCATTCCCGATCGGATGGACGGCGCATCGGGATGCCATAATATTCCGGATTATCATAAGAATTAAAAGGGTACAGCGTCACTGACTCTATTCCCATCCTGCTCATTACCTGTTTGACGCCCTTGAGATCCTGTCCCCAATCCAAATTGGAATCATCCAGCCAGTAAATGCCTTGGGAAGGCCCGCCGGCCAGTTCGTTGAAGTACGACAGAGAGTAGGGAAATGCCGCAAGCGAGGAAGCGATATGCCAGCACAGAAGAACGCCGCAAATCGCAAGCGCGGCCCTGCTCGTTTTGAACGTCCTGGCCACCCCGCTCACATACACCATCAGGAGCGGGAAGACGGGCAGCACATAGCGAATCCCGATAGGGGCCGCAAACACGGAAACCGCAGTAAACAGAACGAGGCTTGGCAAAATGAGGAACAAACTCGGCCACCAGTCAGTTGCCCGACCCCTTATAAGTTGAATCAGCCGGATGAGAATGAGGATTAGGAACGGTGCGGTGGCTTTGACCAGAAACGCCACGACGTAGTAGTACCACCACCCCCCGATGCTGAGGCTGCCGTGCAGATAGGCAGGATTCTGTGGATCAAAGTTTTTATCGACTTGAAGCATTCCCTTGAGGTAAAGAGTCACATCCGGCGAGTCGAGATAGGACAATTGCACTACGATCACTGCAATTCCGACGAAAGCAAGGACCGCCAAAACTTTTTTGCGATCCACCTGCAGCTGTTGCGACCAGGCAGCCGCGTTCAGAAAGTGCCGTGGATCCCTTCCCTCCGCCGCGGATTTGAAGTCGTCGGCTCCAGCACGAGAGTGAGCCGGGGCCGCCGGATCCGATTTGTTTCGCGCCGCGCCATAAAACATCCACAACAATAACAGGGCTACCGGAAAGAGGAATATCGCGGAAAACTTTGATGCCAGAGCCGCTCCCATAGCGGCGGCGGACCCGAGAAACGACCGCGGTTTCCCGTCGCTCAAGTAGCGCCATAAAAAGTAGAACGAGATGGTCGAGAAGGCCGAGAACCCCAAATCCGTAGTCACAAGGTGGGAGTGAGCGATGATGTTGGGGGAGAAGGCGAATAACCCCAGTGCAAATAAGCCCGCAGGGTAACCATAGAGCTGCTGAGCCCAACGAAAGATAAAGAAGCCCAGAAGCACGGCGATTAGAACAACAGGTACTCTTCCCCAGAACAGCAATCGATCCGCATCATTCGCGTACAGGAAATTGAAGCCGAATTGCGCGGACGAACGGGGGGAAGCCTCCGGCCATTCAGGATTATTGAAATCAATCTTGGGATGAAGCGCCAGCAGCGGCAAAGCACATAACACCTTCATCAGCGGCGGGTGCTCGCGGTTCAATCGAAAGTCATGCTTGAGGAGATAGGTGTATCCGGCAGGCAGATGTGCGACCTCGTCGCTGGAACAGGACTCGCGCGTCATCTCGACGAGGTTCTGGGCCGCGAAGAGTGCGAGCAGCAACACGACCAGTGCCCATGCCATGAAAGGAATCCGAGGCCGTGCCGCAGGCACTGTCCCGGATTCAAACGTGGAGTGTCTGGCTTCGTTCATCAGATCAGTCTCACGACTTTGCGAGGCATAGAATAACCCCCGAAAGCTGCTTCCATCAATGGCTGAGTCCAACACGCAGGCAAGAGGGGGGACAGGCTGTCCCTCGGTTGATCACCGGCCATTGAGTTCCAGGCCGAAGATCTATATAAATACCCGCTTATGAGTTCCCGGAAAACAAAGCCGTCCCGATCCCAGAACCGTCCGGATAAGAGTCCCTCGCAACCCAAAGACCAGTCCGCCTCCCGCGCGCGGCCTCAGATGCTCCCGCCTCGGCCCGGGCTGGTCTGGCTCATGCTCCCCGCACTTATGCTCGCCGTCCTCCTTGCCTACGAGCCCGCCTGGCACGGAGGTCCGCTCTGGGACGATAATGCCCACATCACCAGCCCCACCCTCCAGTCTGCCCACGGCCTCTGGCGCATTTGGTTCGACCTCGGCGCCACCCAGCAGTATTACCCCGTTGTCCACTCCGCCTTCTGGTTCCTCCACTCCATCTGGGGAGACAACCCTCTGGGCTACCACATCGTCAACATCATACTGCACGCCCTCTCCGCCTTCCTTTTCGCACTCATCCTCCGCTACCTCTCGGTTCCTGGCGCTTGGCTCGCAGCGGTCATCTTCGCCCTCCATCCCGTCCACGTTGAGTCCGTCGCATGGATCACGGAACTTAAGAACACCCTCTCCGGCTCCCTCTACCTCTCCGCAGCCCTCGCCTATCTTCACTTTGACTCTAACCGCCGACGCCATCTCTATGCCATTGCTCTCACCCTGTTTACTTTCGCACTCTTCAGCAAAACCGTCACAGCCACCCTCCCCGCCGCTCTCCTCGTTCTCTTCTGGTGGCTCCGCGGCCATATCAGCCTGCGCCGCGACGTCCTCCCCTTGACTCCTTTCTTCGCCCTCGGCGCTGCAGGTGGCCTCCTGTCCGCCTGGGTTGAACACAACCTCATCGGCGCTCAGGGCGCCGAGTTCTCCTTCTCCTTCGTCGAACGCATCCTCATCGCCGGCCGTGCTGTCTGGTTCTACCTCGGCAAACTCTGCTGGCCCGCTAACCTCATCTTCATCTACCCCCGCTGGCACATCAGCCAGTCTACCCTGTCACTATACCTCTACCCCGTCGCTGCAGCAGCCCTGCTCGCTTCTCTCTGGCTGCTTCGTAATCGATCCCGTGCCCCCCTGGCCGCACTCCTCCTGTTTGGAGGCGCTCTCTTCCCCGTGCTCGGCTTCTTCAACGTCTTCCCCTTCCGCTTCTCCTTCGTTGCCGATCATTTTCAGTACCTCGCGAGCCTCCCCGTGATCGCTCTCGCTGGCGCCGCCTTGTCCCGCCTCGCCGAACGCTGGTCCCTCCCAGCCAAACCTGCGGCGGCGATTCTCATCCTCGCCCTCGGCGGTCCCCTGGCTTTCCTTACCTGGAACCAGAGCCGCCAATATGCCGACGCAGAAACCCTTTATCGCACGACCATCGACCGCAACCCTTCCTGCTGGATGGCACACAGCAACCTGGGCATGTTGAAACTCAATAGTTCCCTCGACGAGGCTGTGGCACATTTCAAGGAAGCACTGCGGCTCAAGCCAGACCTCGCCGAGGCCCATACCAACCTCGGAAATGCCCTGCAGCGAATGGGCAGGCTCAAGGAAGCAGTGGCAGAGTATCGGGAAGCAGTGAGGTTCAAGCCCGACCTGGCGGAGGCGCACAACGACCTCGGAAATGCCCTGCCGAAGCTCGGGCAAATAAGAGAAGGAGAGGCTGAGTGCCGCGAGGCTCTGAGAATCAATCCCGACTATCCCGATGCCCATTACAACCTGGGTGTCATTCTCCAGGCCATGGGAAAACCGGAGGCTGCCGCCGAGTTCCAGGAAGCACTGCGACTCCAGCCCGATTCACCCGAGGCTCACAATAGTCTGGGAATTACGCTGCAGAGTATGGGGCGTTTGGAGGACGCGGTCGTCCAGCACCAGGAGGCGCTGCGGCTCAAGCCGGACTTCGCGGAGGCGCACAACGACCTGGGGACCGCACTGCAGCGAATGGGCCGCATAGAGGAAGCGATTTCACAATACCAGGAGGCGCTGCGGCTCAAGCCCGATCTCGCAGAGGCTCATAACAGCCTGGGTTTTGCTTTGCAGGTCACAGGCCATGCTGCGGAAGCGGAAGCGCAGTTCCGCGAGGCCTTGCGGTTGCGGCCCGGGTATCCCGAAGCATGTTACAACCTCGCCCTCACTCTTCAGGGGAAAGGCCGGCTTGAGGAAGCGCTGGTACAATATCGGGAGGTCCTCAAATCAAACCCGAACGATTCGGCAGTGCACAACAACATGGGCGCGGCTCTTGAAGGATTGGGCCGCATCTCAGAGGCCGCAGCCCAGTACAGGGAAGCGCTGCGGCTAAAACCGGACTCTGAAGAGGCGCGTACCAACCTGGAAAGGACCACGGCACGGCGCCGAATCAGCTAGTCAGGACTTCGTTTTAACATTTCCTCCACAGCGCGGCGCGCCGCGTCGTTGGCGGGATTGATGCGCAGCGCTTCCTTGAGTTCACGAATCGCTTCCTCGGTTCTGCCGGTTTTTGCCAGAGCGAACCCCAGGTTTACGTGCGCCATTTCATAGTCGGGCTTGAGGCGCACCGCTGCGGAGAAATGCGGCAATGCCTCGCTGAATTTCTTCTGACTTGCCAGGAGAGCCCCCAGATTGTTTTGCGCCTCTGCCAGATCCGGTTTCAGGCGCACCGCCTCGCTCATGTGCGCAATGGCGTCGTCCACCTTCCCCTGGTGCGCAAGGATCGAACCCAGGCTGTTCTGAGCTTCTGCCAGGTCCGGTTTTAGGCGCACCGCCTCGCTCATATGCGCAATGGCGTCGTCGAATTCCCCCTGGTTTTCCAGAGCCAATCCTAATTCATAGTTCCACTCTGCGGAGGCGGGTTTAAGACGGACTGCTATGGACAGATGATCAATGGCTTCGCCTGCCCTCCGCTGCCGAGAAAGCATCAGTCCCAAGTCTCTCTGGGCCTCGGGAAAGTCCGCCTTGAGGCGCACTGCCTCGAACAAGGATGCGATGGCCTCATCGAACTTCCCTTGCCTGGCGAGCAGGAGTCCCATTTCATGTTGAGCCTCCGCAGAGTCGGGGTTGAGACGCATGGCTTCGGAAAAATGACCAAAAGCCTCGTCAAACCGGCCTTGATCTCTGAGAATGGTTCCCAACGAGATATGGGCGTGATACGTGTCCATGTTGAGCGTGAATTCAGTCTCATGCGTCCAGAGTGTGACGTTATCCTTCCAATACTGGACCTGCCCCCGCGCGATGACAGTGCAAGTCAGGACTGCAATTCCTGCCGCAGCTGGTAACGCGATGCGCCGATAAGGCACGCGCTCGAGGAGATCCCATGCACCCCAGGCCACAATAATGAAAATCCCGATCAGCGGCACATAGGTAAAACGATCCGCCATCGATTGAAGTCCCACCTGTACCAGGCCGATAACCGGCACCAGGGTTCCCAGGTACCACAACCACCCGACGGCAAGATAGGGACGGCGCCGTGCCGCCAGCACCGCAACAGCGGATATAGCCACGAGCACCAGGAATGCCCCCGCGGTAGTCCACCCAGGAATTGATTGGGGAAATGAATAAAGCACCACGAGGTGCGCGGGCCAGATCATCTTGCCAAGGTAAGCAACGTACGAAATCAGGGCGTTTTCGATGCGCAGGACGAACGGGAACACATCGAGTCCGGCGACGGCTCCTCCTTGTGCCGTGAAGGTCACGGCGCTGAGCACGGCGGCCAGCGCGATCATCGGCACTTTCTCGCGGACCAGGCGAACCCAGACAGTTCTGCGACCCATGAGTGCGTTTTTGAAGCGGCCTGCCGTCCCGGCGCCCAAGTCAACGCGGCGCAACGGCCACACGTCGAGCAGCAGCAACGCAAAGGGAAGGGTTACCAGCATCGGCTTCGCCATCAGTCCCAGCGCGAACCAGACCAGCACCATGAGATAGTGGCCGACCCCGGGCCGCCGCACGTACGCGACATAGGCCCAGATCGCCAGCAGCCAGAAGAGCGTGCTCAAAACGTCCTTGCGCTCCGTGATCCAGGCTACGGACTCGACGTGGAGCGGGTGGATCGCAAACAGCGCGGCGACAAAAGCGCTCCGGCCCAACGCGCCAGTCATGCTCCAAAGCAGCCCGAACAACAACAGCGAATTGGCGATGTGTAGAAGGACATTCGTAACATGGAGCGCGCCGGCATTCATGCCGGAAATCTGCACGTCGACCATATACGACAACCAGGTCAGCGGAATCCAGTAGCCGCCGTGCCGCGCTGTGAATGCCCACACGATGCCCGGGAGTGTGAGTCCCTGGGCAACATTCGGATTCTCGGTCACATATTTGGGGTCGTCGACCTGCACAAAGTCATAGTGACGAACGGGAGCGTAGACGATCACGATAGCCGCGATCAGCAAAGCCATCACCGCAATGGCCAGCCCGGAACGGGCCGAGGCTGTTTTCGAGACGGAGAGATTGGATGCCGGACGCAGAAAAAGATCCGGAGCAGGTCCGCGTCCAGCCGAGGGTTTGGCCCGTCTCAAGCCGGCTTTCCCTTTGTTGCGTTTTTGATTCATGTGCCAGCTCCAGGGTCCATCCTCTCGCAAGGCCGAAAATGTAGTGAATATACGGTTCCCTTGTCAACCGCACGAAATCGGTGACTGTCACCAATTTCGCAACAGCGCCGTCCGGGCTTGCCTGGCATCGCGTCGTTATTGAATCCAGAACGCGATGCGCTGAGTGGCGCCGGCATTCGTGGAATAGCCTGTTGCGGTGATTTCGAGGGTGTAGGCGCCGGGAGGAAGGCCTTTGAGCGGCAATTCACTACTGAAAAAAATCGCGCCCCCGTTTGCATTTTGCGGAGCAGCCTGCAAAGACCTCGCCGGGGATTGGTTGACGACCTGGTTCCCACGGTAGATCTTCGTCTGCACCTGGACGCCGGTGTCTGCTGAATTATAGATGTTCAGCAGGAATCGCACTTGAGACTGCGGCGAGAAACTGCGGCGGACGCTGAATTGAGTTTTTCTCAGAGCGTCCAGATCCAGACCCGCAACCGTCTCCGTTGTCTGCTCTTGCAGAAAAACACTGCTCATCGAGATCTTCCCCGGGGTGGACGGAGGGACGTCGATCCACTCCCAGGCGCTGCCGGCGCGGCCGCTCCTCGGATCGCGTGCGGCTACGCGCACTTGATAGACTCCGGGTTCAAGGACGATAAACCGGCTGTGCGCAAATGCCTCACTCGCCGGCCTGGTTTGACCCGTCGGATCTCCGGCCCAGGAGAGATGCTCACTGAAATCGCCCACGCTTTTGCCATCCCTATTTGCTATTACACCCAAAACATCGATCTTGATGCCTTCCTTCTCCTTGCCAGCCAGCAAATCCGCGGCATTTACATCTACCAGATACGAGATGGTGAGAATATTTCCCCTGTCGGACTGGAACAGGCGTCCGGCGTTGAGATGGACCGGCAATGCCTTGAGAACGAACGGGGATTGAAGCGCCTCCAACAACTCATTTCCTCCGGCCGTTGCGGACGGCATGGCGGTGCCGGCCTGGTCATCATTCCTGGCGACGAGTTGCGATAAGTCGACCTGACCTTGCCGCAAACGCACCGTGAGATCAGGGCGATCTTTGACGGCGACCTGGAGAGATCGGTACTTGCCTGACTGCACACTCTCCAGATCGATGTGCCAACCCAGGAGATAATAGTGCGACATTTCTGCCAACGCTGAGATCAAAGCGGTGTCGAGGGCATTGGTGTTTTTCAGAAATCGCCCGCCAGTGTCGGATGCGAGTGCGTTCAGCGCGTCCTGCTGGGTCATGACCTCGCTGAGCGCGCTGTGCACCAGATTTCCCCCCGGATCCGCAGCTCTTTTCGTCTTAGCTTCGGGAAGACCAACCACGAGGCCGCGGGTATCCAGGCTGTAAATCACGATTCCGACGCGGGCCGCGGCATCGGTCAATAGCCTCAATCGATCAACGATGTCACTCCGCTGCGGTTGAAGGACGAAGCCGTCCGACAAGAAGAAAATCACTTTGCGGCTCGGAAGCGCCGCAGATGAACGCACGAGATCACGCAGGGCGGCGAAGGATCTTGCAGCGATGCCTGCAGAGAGATTTGCAAGCTGGCTCGCCCGGTCGTGGATCACCTGCATCAAACCTGGGTTGCAGCCTCCGCCTCTCGAAGAAGAACGACCAGGATCCCAACCTGTTCCTTGCATTGCTTGACAGAAGTAAGCGATCACATCCGTGTCGTTTTGGTCGATCAAAAATGCTTGCCCCTCCGTCATGGGCGGCCATTGGCTGTCCTCGACACCGGAGCTCTGAAAGTTGAGCTTCTGCAGGGCAGCATGCAAGACGGCCTTATTGTCCGTAAGCTGCTGCAGGAATCCGAGCTGCCCCGATGCGGCAAAGATTACGGCGCGGTCGTGCACGCCCATCGACTTGTCGACGAGACTTGCCAGAGCGGCGCGCGAGTGTACGACGTCTTCAGCGGACATATGCCAGTCATCGACAAAAAACAGGATCGTGCGCCCCGCATCGGAAGCGTTTGCAGCGGGCTTGGTCGGCTCCGGCACAGGCTTGCCTTCGGCTTTGGCCCAGATCTCCTCGTCTTGAGGGCTTCCTGAAGCGACAAGCTCGAAAAACGCAATCGGCTGCTCGACGCCGTCGACCTTCAACTCGAATTGATCGGGCTTCAGATTGTCGACGAACCGGTTCTCGCGATCGAAGACCGTCACGTCCGTCTGAACCAACCCTACGCCGATGCGGATCGGCTTGGCGGCTTGCTCCGTCTTCTGCCCTGCCGGAGGCTTTTGAACCTGGGCACGAAAGGGAAGAGCGGACACAGTCAGGCAAAACAGGAAGGCCAGAGTTCGCGGCATCCATTTCGAAAATCGGTCATGTGCGATCATAAGATCTCTTTAGGTTTCGGGGACAGGCACCATAACCTCGGAATCATCTCGGACAGACCTGGCTTGTGCGCCTCGGGATTCTGAGGTTATGGCGCCTGTCCCCGAAACCTCACTGCGCGGACAATGTGTGGCCGCCGCCTTCCTGTTTGGCGCGCTGGAGCGCGCCCTCGGCGGCTCGGATGAGCGTCTCCACCGTGCGGCCCTGATCGGGAAACGCGGCGACGCCGGCCGACGCCGTCACTGTTCCGACAGGACGGCCGCGATGGCGGATATCGAGGTGCCGGATCATCTCGCACAGGTTTTCCGCCCGCCGTGCCGTCGTCTCCAGGCTGCCCTGAGGCAGGAAGATCGTAAACTTTTCGCTGTCGAAACGGCAAGCGACGTCTTCCCTGCGGATGACTGTCTGCAGCAGTCCGCCGAGCTCGAGCAGGATGGAACCTTCGGCATCGCCTCCAAGCGATCGGTTCACTTCCTTAAAGTTGTCGATCTCCACCATGATCATGCCGAGCGGCCGCCGGCTGCGGGCGGCGCGGCGCAGCTCGAGCTCGAGTGATTCCTCCATGAAGCGCCGGTTGAACAGGCCCGTGAGCGGATCGCGGATCGACTGGCTGCGCAACGTTTCATGCAGCCTCAGGTTGGACAGCGCCATCGCGATGTGTTCGGCCATGGCCACGGCAAGACGCTGTTTTGGTTCTGTCAGATGCGAGTCGGCGGGCGGGGTGAGGTAGAGGATTCCGAGCGCTTCGCTCTGCGCCATCATCGGCACGCACAGGTAGCTTTGAGGAGATGGAGTGGGAAGGTGTTTGCACAAGAGGCCGGTGATCGAATCCTCCACCCAATGCACGCGGCCGCGGCGCAGTGCCCAGCATTCGTTCAGGGCGAAGGCACGCTCGACCCGGGAGGCGTCTCCCCAGACGGCCACAGCCTCGACCAGGTTGTGCGCATGTGAAATGACATACAGAGCTCCAGCTTCCACCGGGAATATCTGCTGCGCCACCCTGACGATGACCGTGTAGGCTTCATCGGTGGTCAGGCAGGCGCGCAACATGTCGCCCATTTCGCTGAGCAGAGTCATTTCGCGCGTGCGTTGTTCGAGTTCGCGCACCCAGGCTTCCAGGTGCTGTTTGGCCTGCTGTAGAGCCTCCTCCGTCTTCTTTCTCTCGGAAATGTCGCGGGCGATGCCCTGCACGCCGACGGGCCTGCCGTCCCGCGAGATGATGTGTGTGCTGACTTCCAGAGCGACGCGCCTGCCGTCCTTGCACACGATTTCAAGCTCGAAGGGCGGAGGATTCTCTCCGGCGATCTGCCTTTCCATCGTTCTGCACGCGATCTTGAGCTGTTCCGGATCGACAAGATCACCGGCCGTCATCTGAAGGGCCTCGGCGCCTGTGTATCCTGTGATGCGCTCCGCCGCCTTGTTGATGGACGTGAGGTGACAATCCAGGTCGTGCGTATAAACGATGTCGTGGGCATTCTCGAAAAGCTCTAAATAACGTTCCTCCGTAGCACGGCTGCTTTGTTCCGCAAGAATCCGCTCCGTGGTGTCCCGTACGAACGCCAACCCTCCGGAAATCCTGCCCTCGCCGTTGATCAGTGGAACGTAGAGTGCATCGCAGAATCCCTCCTTGCCGGTTTCGGGAACACGAAAGCGGCCGTTAGGGACGCTGATGCTGTTTCCCTGGAGTGTTTCCAGCAGGCCTTTGTCCGCGCCGACCTCCACAAGGAACGGCAACACATCAAAAAGGGTCCGGCCGACAGCCTCCCCCTCCGGGATGCCGAATATTCTTTCCATGGCAGGATTCCACAGCGTACAGGCCAAACTGGGACTGAATGCAAAAATGCCGTCCGGGTTGTCTTGTAACAACCTCTCGAGAATCCGTCCTTCGGCGTGCAACCCTTTCCCCTGCTGTTCGGGTGCGTTGGTGAATACGGGCGCCAATCCAGGCTCCTCCTCCAACAGCCGGGGCAGGCAGTCACAGATGATGTCATCACTTGCCTGATCTGGTTCCGGGCAGGTTTCGAGCCAGGTGAGATGCGTTCTTACGTAACCAAGAAGGGATATCAACCGCGCGTAATTGGCCGAACCCAGGAACCGGCACAGCGCGTCACGACACCGCGAGTTTCTGCCGGGTTGATTGAAGAGGTAGATCGCGCAGGCCAGGAGCGCATCCTCGAGCGGCGTGCCGGGTTTGGGCCACGGAGGCAACGGTCGAGGTGCGGACGCGAATCGGGCAAAGAACGGCTCGAGATCCTCTTCCCCGGTCGGCAAAGAGTCTTCGAGCCAGTGCAGAATCTCACCGGCGCGCATCCCGAGAGATCGCAATCTGCAGCTGTGCGCCACAAGCGCGTAACGCACGGGGCAGCTGCGCGAAAGCCGGGCCAGCAGCTTTTCTTTGGTCAGGGCCGGCATGGGATTATTGAGATAGGCGAAGCGCATCTGCTGCCAGAGACCCGCCAGGATCTCCGGCGAATCCATGACCGATGCAAAAAGAGGCGGCACGAAGCCGAGCTGCGATCCCATCTCAGCCTTGATGCGCTCGACCACGCGCATCCCTGCATCGGGCGTCTGAGTCCGGACAGTTGGGGGACGCAGAAGCGCCGACGTCATTTCCCTGATTTCCTCGATTTGCTTGCGCAGCACATCCGGTCCATCGGCCGGACGATCCCTTTGGCCTTCACCAAGGTTCATCATCTTCCCCCTGGAGGCAGATAATGTATCAGTATTGCGCGACTTGCCTAGCAAATCGACACTACCCTGTGCATAGGTTAGAGAAATGAAGCGCCATTCTAACCTGTTCCCGCCTTTGGAAGTACAAAGATCTTCAAAACACACCTCAAAGACTCAAAGTACTCAAAGAATCTCCAAGAGCCGACGCCTTCCGATCCGATAGGCTTTCCTTGGAGGCTCTTCGAGTTCTTCGAGCCTTGGCGGTTAGTTTTGTGTTTATTCCGAGAACACCACATCCTCGTTGCCGCGGACAAACAGATACCGGAATTTTATGAAATGTGATTTCAGAAACCTTCCCGCCGGGGGCTGAAATGGTATACTTGAGGTTCGGCAGTCTTCCTGACGGTGTACCATAATGACGGAGTGCTGTCTTTTTGCCTGCCGGTTTTGTTGATTTTGGGTGTGATGCCGGTATTGGGTGTCGAGATGAATCTCTGTCGCAAGTACAAGGGACAGCGCGAATCACGCCGGGGAGGTCAGAGATGAGAGGTCCAAGACTTAAGTTCATGGTGGGCGGTGCCGTGGTTCTGGCAGCTCTGGTTTGGCTGGGCTTTGTCGGTTTCCAGGAGAGCAAAGCCTACTACATAACGGTCAACGAGTACGCCACCATGCACAACCAGCTTCAGGGGAAAACCGTGAAGGTTGCCGGCGATGTGGTTCAAGGCTCGATCGATCGCGGCAAGATCCCGATGGAGTTTGTGATCAGCAGCCAGGGACAGGAGCTCCGGGTTCGCTACGTGGGCAAGGACGTGGTTCCCGACACCTTCAAAGACGGGTCTCAGGCGCTGGTGGAAGGAGTGGTTTCACAGGCCGGAGTATTCCAGGCAAGTCATATCGAGGCGAAGTGTGCTTCCAAGTACGAAGCGGAATATGCGAAGAAGACGAAGTAGGCCGGCTTCTGCTGCGAGCGTCAGTCACGTAATAACAGGCCCTAACATCGGAACTTCCTCCCTGGAGTGGTAGGACATGAGTGAATTTGGGAATTTCTGTTTGTTGCTTGCCTTGGTTTTGACTCTCTATGCCCTGTTTGCTTCCCTGCTGGGGGCGTGGCGGAAGCAGCATCGAATCGTGCGCAGCGCCGAGCGCGCCGTGATGGCGGCATGCGGATCCATAACGCTGGCGACCGGGAGCATGCTGTATCTTCTCATCACGAGCGATTTCTCGGTCTCCCAGGTGTGGGAGGCCACGAGCCACGCTTTGCCCATCTTTTATAAAATAGCTGCGCTCTGGGGCGCCCACAACGGTTCGTTGCTTCTTTGGGTTTTCATCACGTCGATCTTCACCGGGGTGGTCGTGTATCAGAACCGCTTCCGCTATCGCGACATGATGCCGTACGTGATTGCGGTGCTGATGGTCAACCTGGCCTTCTTCCTGTCCTTGAATCTGTTTCTGTCCAACCCCTTCAATCATGTCGTGCAGGTGGGCGCCGACGGGAGCATGCTAGGGGCCCCGGCGGAGGGCCGGGGACTCAATCCGCTGCTCCAATACTGGGCCATGGTGATTCACCCACCCATTCTCTATTTGGGCTTCATCGGTTTTGTCGTGCCGTTCGCGTTTGCGATGGCTGCGCTCATCTCGCGCCAGCTGGGTGATGCCTGGATTCGTACCACTCGGCGCTGGACACTGCTCACCTGGCTTTTCCTCGGGACCGGTCTCATTCTGGGCGCCAAATGGGCATACGTCGTCCTGGGATGGGGAGGCTATTGGGGCTGGGATCCCGTGGAAAACTCCTCTCTCATGCCCTGGCTGGTTGGAACAGCGTTCCTGCATTCCGTCATCATTCAGGAGCGAAAGGGAATGCTGAAGGTAGGGAACATGATCCTGGTGATCATGTGCTACCTGTTGGGCGTGTTCGGAACGTTCATCACGCGCAGCGGAGTGGTCAGTTCGGTGCACGCCTTCGCCGACTCTTCGCTGGGGAAATATTTCCTGCTGTACATAGGCACCATCGCCGTCTGCGGTCTGTTTCTGATCATCGACCGTCTTCCCTATCTCAAGAGCGATCGGCAGCTGGATTCCGTGCTTTCGCGCGAGAGCGCGTTCCTGTTCAACAACATGATGCTCGTGGTCGCCTGCTTTGCCGTCTTGTGGGGAACCATGTTCCCGGTACTTTCCGAATGGCTGCAGGGGAACAAGATCACGGTAGGGCCGCCGTTCTTCAACCGCATCAACATACCGATCGGGCTGCTGCTTCTGCTGCTGACGGGAGTGGGACCGCTCTTTGCATGGCGCAAAACCTCGATTGAGAGTTTGAAAAAGGCGTTCTTCCTGCCCGGAGTTTTCGCGATTGCGACGTTGGCGGTGCTGCTGGCCGCGGGAATGCGCAACTTTTACACTTTGATGTGCCTGACTCTGGCTGTGTTTGTGACGGTCACGATCTTTGAGGAGTTTTACAAGGCGGCCAGGATCCGGGCCAAAAGCAACGGCGAGAATTTCCTCATTGCCCTGACGCGGCTCACGCTGAAAAACAAGCGGCGATATGGCGGGTACGTCGTCCATTTCGGGATCGTCCTTATTTTCGTCGGCCTCTCCGGCAACGCCTTCAACCAGGAAGCGAGCCAGACGATGGCGCCGGGCGACACCATGAAGATCGGGGATTACGCGCTGAAGCTGACCGATTACCGGGAAGCGGACACGCCGAACTACGTGTACGGCGTGACGTATTTGGACGCATACAAAGACGGCAAGTTCCTGCGCACCATGAAGCCGGAAAAGCGTTTCTACAAAACCAGTGAAGGGCAATCCACCACCGAGGTCTCGATCCGCAGCACTCCTAAAGAGGACCTCTACACCGTGTTCAACGGACTTACGGACGACGGCCGGTACGAAATTAAGGCACATGTCAACCCGCTGGTCTTCTGGGTCTGGTTCGGAGCGGCGATCATGGTTTTCGGAGCGCTCATCACACTTCTTCCGGACCGCGGCGGCGCATTCGCCACACCGCAGGTTTCGATGAACCTCAGTGTGCCGATGGAGGAGAGCGTAAAGGAGCAGTGACATACCATTCGGAGTCACGATATGACACTACTGATATTCATGAAGTATAGTGACGGCAAATGGTATCCAGCCCCGAAGGGGCGGAAAGAGAGTAGCCCCGGGCGTGAGCCCGGGGTTGGGAGCAAGTGAAGAAAGAGCCCTGAAAGGGCGACACATATATCATTGGATTAGCGTCACTACCATATCTGATTCTTACTGAGGTGCGAAGACTCTATTGTGGGGAAGAGCATAGCGATGAGAAGCACTGCATTATGGGTTTTGCTGTTGGGAGTTCTTGCAGCGGCGCTGCCGGCGCAGAGGCAGCCGGATATCAGCAAAGACTACAAGGAAGCTTGCGACCGCCTGGTCTGCCAGTGCGGCTGCAACGAGCAGCTCAGCGTGTGCGCCATGCAGAACTGCAGCTCGGCGGTTCCGATGCGCGCGGAGATCCACGAGCGCCTGCTCAAGGGCGAGACCGTGGGTGCGATCGTGGACAGCTTCGTCGCCCGTTATGGCAAGAAGGTTCTCTCGGCGCCGACCATGAAGGGTTTTGATATAGCCGCATGGATTATGCCGATTCTGATTTTGTGCCTCGGGACGCTTGTCGTGGGCTGGATCGTCGCACACATGGTGCGCCCCGCCGCGCCGGATCTAAAGCCGGCGGCGCCCGTCGATCCGCGAGTCGAGCGCGAGCTCCGCGATTTCGAAGAGGAGAGTTGATGATCTTTCTGGCAGGAACCATTGTGACGGTGTTGGCATCTATCTATGTCCTCATGCCCCTCTTTAATGAGCCCAAGGGCAATCTCGAGGTGGAGTTGCTGGCGGAGACGGAACTGGACCGGCTGCTGAATCGAAAGGCGGTCGTGTACAGCAATCTCAAGGACCTGAACTTCGAGTACAAGATGGGCCGTCTCGGCAATGCCGACTTTTACAGTCTGGAAACAAGCTTCAAGTCGGAAGCCGCCGAAATCCTGCAGAAGCTGGATCAGTTGGGCGTTGAGGAAAATCTCGACGAGAGCATCGAGCAAGCCGTTGCCGCCCGAAAAGCAAAACTTCCCTCGGGGAAAGGCCCGGCCCTCGCGACTTGCCCTTCCTGCGGAGCAGTAGTCGCGCCCGGGAAACAGTTTTGCGCCGACTGCGGCCACCGGCTCTAGCCTCGAAATTCGAGATTCGAAATTCGAGATTGGCAATCTCGAATTTCGAATCTCGAATCTCGAATCAATTTCAGATCTTCCTTTGCAACGTCTTATGAGCTAAGTTTGCACGCATGATGCTTATCAAGAATGCAGCATTGATACTGGCCGCGGCTTTGTTTGTGCCGTCCGTCTACTCCCAGAACATGGGTGTCGTGGAAGGCCGGCTCATCGACGGCACCGACCCTACTAAGGCGCTTGCCGGGCTATCCGTGGACGCGGTCCAGCCCGCATCAGGCATGACCGCGCTGAAATCGACCAAGACAGACTCCTCGGGCAAGTTCCAGTTCAGCGGCTTGCCTACGGTGGGTCCTTTGCTGATACGCGCCGACTATCGGGAGGTCAGTTATTTCAGTCCCGTCACCTTTGACGAACGTGGGAAGGCGCAGATTGAAATGCGGGTCTACGAGACCACCGATGCTGCTCGCGGCATCCGGCTGGCAAACCTGCAAATTGCCTTCAAGCTGTCCAGTGACGGTCTGCGCTCCCTCGAATCCTATGAGATCGACAATCAAACCAAGCCTCCGAGCACCTTCATGCGTACAGACGGGAACTTCCGCATTTCCAAGGTGCCCGGTATTACGGATCCTCCGAGCCTCGACGTAACGAGCCCGGGATCGAGCATGCCGGTGACGCAGGCGCCGCTCGAGAGCGCTGACGGGCAGAGTTATTACAGTCTGTATCCGCTTAAGCCCGGGGCGACCACATTTGAAGTCGGGCAGCAGTTTCCCTGGCAGAACGGCAGCTTCACATTCCGCAAGAAGTTCTATCAGGACGTGGGCTCCGCAAAAATCGGCGTGATTCCTCAGGACATGACTTTGTCGGGCCAGGGGCTGACCAAGGTTCAAACCGATGCGGCGCAGAACTTCGCCGTATACGCGATTGGCCCGATCAAGGCCGGAACAGAAGTAATCTGGACTCTCTCCGGCGGAACACCGGTGGCGGACACCCCGGCGCCTCCACCCTCCCAGGAACCCCAGGTACAGGTCATGCCCATGCCCAATCTGGTCGGGCAAAACGCGCTGATCATCGGCCCGCTCCTGTTGCTTGGACTCGTCATCGTGCTGTGGTACGCGAGCAGCCGTGTGATTGTACAGCCTGCGGGGGCCAAGGAGGCGCGTGCCCAGGAATTGCGGGAGCGCCGCGAGCAATTGTTGAACTACATCGCTGCGCTCGACGCGCAATACGAAAAGCAGGCTCTCGACCGCCGCCGGTACGTGCGGCTGCGCGAGCAAGGCAAGCGTCACCTGCGCAGAATTGCCATGCTGCTAGAGAAGAAACGGTGACCAGAGGAGGCAGCTAACCTCAAAGACTCGAAAAATTCAAAGAGCCTCCAAGAAACCGACGCTTTCTGACCCGATAGGCTTTCTTCGAGGCTCTTCGAGCCCTTTGAGCCTTCGAGGTTCGCTTTCGTCTTAAGTTATTTCCGGAAAAAGATGATTGAAGTCCAGGGGCTGGCGAAATATTTCGGGCGTTTCTCGGCACTGCGAGATCTGCACCTCGACGTTTCCGATGGGCAATTCATCGCGCTCTTCGGACGCAACGGCGCCGGCAAAACCACACTCCTGCGGATCCTGGCGGGTCTTTCACGTCCATCCGCGGGAAGCGTCTGGATTCGAGGTTCCAGGCCCGGAAGCCTGGACGCGCGCGGTTTTACGGGCTACCTCTCGCACAACACCGCGCTCTATCTTGACCTGACCGCGCTGGAGAACCTGCGCTTCTATGCGCGGCTCCTCGATTTGTCTTGCGCGGACGCGGACCTAGAGAGACGCATTTCCCGCGTGGGCCTTGCCGGGCGGGCGCGCGAGCCGGTGCGCAACTACTCGCGCGGCATGCAGCAGCGTCTCGCGATTGCGCGCGCCTTTCTTCACGATCCGGCCGTGCTGCTGCTGGACGAGCCGTTCACCGGGCTCGATCGCGAAGGAACGGAACTCCTTACGAACTACCTCGACGAAGCGCGCTCTCACGGGAGAACCTGCCTCATGGCCATCCATGATGTGCCGCTCGGATACGCTCTCGCGGACCGGTTGGTCGTGATCGAAAAAGGCGGGGTCGCGCTCGACCTCGCTCGCAAGGCATCGACTCTGGAGGAATTTCAACGCCGTTACCGAGACCTCACGGAGGAGTGCTGAGATGCTGGGTAAAGTATGGGCGGTCCTTCGCAAGGACCTTCTCATCGAGTTGCGCACGAAAGACTCCCTCAACGCCATGCTTTTCTTCGGCATCGTCGTGCTCGTGGTCTTCAATTTCGCGCTCGAGTCCTTGCGGGACTCGATCCGGACGGCTGTGCCCGGCGTGCTTTGGGTGTCGTTCGTGTTTTCCGGCACTCTCGGTCTCAACCGGATGTTCGCTTCCGAGAAGGAAAACAGCTGCCTGCAGGGATTGCTGATGGCGCCGATGGACCGCGGCATCGTTTACCTCGGAAAGACGCTGGCGGCCGCGATCTTCATGTTCATCGCGGAAATCGCGATCTTCGTCTGCAGCCTGATTTTTTTCAACCTGACCGTCTGGTCCGAGATTCCCTGGCTGATTCTGGTATTCTCTGTTGGAACGCTCGGTTTTACGGCGGTAGGGACGCTATTGTCCGCGATCTCGGTCAATACCAGAATGAGGGAAGTGCTGCTTCCCCTCATCCTCTTTCCCGTGGTGCTGCCCATCCTCGTCAATGCGGTCGAGGCGACGAACATCATCCTCAACGGTCCGGATTACCGCGCCTTGAAGCTTCCGCTCGCCATCATGACTACATTCACCGTCATCTTCGGGACCGTATCCTATCTGATGTTCGACTTTGTTCTGGAGGATTGAGCCATGGATCTGACGAAGCAAAAAAAACTCGATGCTTTTCTCCTGGGAATTCTCCTGATCGGCATGATCCTGGCTCTCTACATGGCCTTTCTCGGCGCCCCGCGCGAGCGCACCATGGGAGATCTCCAGCGCATCTTCTACTTTCATGTGCCGTCCGGGATCGTCGGCTTGCTCGCGTTCGCCGCGAACTTCGTGGCTTCAGTGATGTATTTGATCAAGAAGGACCGCAAGTGGGACAGCCTCGCGCTCTCCGCCGCGGAGGTGGGCGTGATGTTTTTCATGATCGTCCTGGTGACAGGGCCAATTTGGGCAAAACCGGTCTGGTTCGTCTGGTGGACGTGGTCGCCGCGTCTGACGTCGTCGCTGGTCCTCTGGTTGCTCTATCTGGCGTACATGCTGGTGCGCGCGTACGTGCCCGATCCCGAGAGAAGGGCCGTCATGTCCGCGGTTTTCGGCATCATCGCCTTTCTCGACGCACCCATCGTATTTTTTTCCATCCGCTGGTGGCGTGACATGCATCCGTCGGCGATGATCGAGAAGGGGGGAATTGATCCCGCGATGGTGCCCGCGTTTTTGACCTGTTCGCTGGTCTTTCTTGTGCTCCTCGTTTACGTGATCCGCCGGCGCCTGTTCCTGGAATCTGCGCGCGTGGAACTGGAACGGCTGGAGCGCGCGGCGAATCTTGTGCGCTAAGGAAGGATTGAGTTGCCATGGAAAATGTCGATACGATGCATTATCTCTTCGCGGCTTATGCGGCCATCTGGATCATTCTCGCAATTTATCTCTTTTCGATTCAGTCTCGCGAAAAGAAGCTGCGCGATGAGCTCCGGAATCTGCGAGAATTCCTCGAACACCGGCCTGACAACCGTAAGAAGGCGTAAGGCCGGCGTGCAAGAACGACTGTTAAAGCTAACCGCCAAGACTCAAAGAGCGCAAAGAATCTCTAAGAGGCGTCGGCTTCTGCGAAATTGGAGACAGTCACCTTTTTTCGCAGGGAATATCTCGGCAGATTCGCGAATGGATAGCGAAAGAAGGTGACTGTCCCCAATTTCGTTAGGAGCTTGGACGATGGCCTCCCCGGGTTCTCCATCTCTTCCTGAATTCACTCTCAAGGCGGTCGCGGCCGGGATCGTGCTCGGCATCGTTTTCGGGGCCGCGAACGCATATCTCGGTTTGCGCGTCGGACTGACCGTTTCCGCCTCGATTCCCGCCGCGGTGATGACCGTGGCGATCTTCAAACTCTTCGGCGCCAAAGGCAGCATCCTCGAAGCCAACATCTCGCAGACGATCGGCTCGGCGTCCACGGCGCTGGCCACCGGGACGATTTACACCATCCCGGCCCTTTTCCTCTGGGGGATGATTCCTCCCTATCTGGAGATGGTTGCGCTCTGTTTCCTTGGAGGCATGCTCGGGCTGGCGGCGATGATCCCGTTGCGGCGTCTGCTGATCGTGGAAGCCCACGACGAGTTGCCTTATCCGGAGGGAACCGCGTGCGCCGAGGTCCTGAGGGCGACGACGGCGGGTTCCACCGGGAGCGCTTGGATCTTTCGAGGCATGGCCGTCGGCGCGCTCATCAAGCTCCTCGTGTCGCTTGTGTTTCTCCTGCCCGGCACCGTCAGTGCCGCCCTTCCCATACTGCCGCATGCCGAGCTCGCCCTGGAGTTGGCGCCCGCGCTCGTCGCAGTCGGATTCATCCTGGGCTACAGGCAGTCAGGCGTGCTGGTGGCCGGCTCACTGGTCTCATCTCTGGTTCTCATCCCGCTGATCTCATGGATTGGCGGAGGTCTGACGGCGCCGCTGTATCCGGAAACTCAGCGTCTGATTTCCGCGATGACGACCAACGACATCTGGGCGCGCTACGTTCGATACATCGGCGCAGGCGCCGTGGCCACCGCGGGGATTCTGACCGTGCTCCGGGGGCTTCCCACCATGATCGGGGCGTTCGCGAGCGTGGCGCGCGGCCTCAGAAAGGCCGGCGGGAACTCCGCCACCGCCGAGGTTCCGAGAACGGAACGCGATTTGCCCGGGAGCTTCGTGGCCGGCACGATCGTCACGGTTGTGGCGGTAGCGGCCCTGGTCCCCGGCATCTTCGCGGGAGGCATGGGACTCGTGCCGAGAGCGATCTGCGCCGCGGGCGTCGGCATATTCGGCGTGATGTTCGTCGCGGTGGCCGCGCGCATCGTAGGCATCGTGGGCGTCACGTCACAACCGACTTCCGGCATCGCGCTGATCACCTTGCTGGGCGTGGCCTCCGTCTTTGCTGCCGCCGGCTGGACGACCGGCGCCGCGCGCGCCGCGGTCCTCACGGTCGGCACGATCGTCGCGATCGCCGCGTCAAAGGCCGGAGACATCTCCCAGGACTTGAAAACAGGATATCTCGTCGGAGCCACGCCGGCGCGCCAGCAATTTGGCCAGGTCATCGGCGCGTCGTTTGCCTGTTGGGCGGTGGCGGGCACGGTGCTTTTGCTGGGGACGGCGTACACCTTCGGTTCACGTGAACTTGCGGCGCCTCAGGCTACGCTGATGAAGACCATTGTCGAAGGCGTGCTCGCCGGACAACTGCCGTGGGGGCTTGTGCTCACGGGCGGCGGCGTCGCTCTTTCGGGGATTCTCTGCGGCGCGTCCGGTCTTGCCTTCGCCATCGGAGTCTATCTGCCGTTGTCTTCCATGGCGTCGATCTACGTCGGCGGCTGCGCGCGCGCCGTCGTGGAATACAGAAGAGGAGGCGCCGCCAGGAGCGAGAGCGATCCCGGAATTCTCGCCGCGTCCGGCCTGGTAGCCGGCGAAGGATTGGCGGGCGTGCTTATCGCCGGCCTCGTGGCGGGAAACATCGCGCCCAAGTCGATGGAGCCGCTCATACCGGGCATGGCGGGATCTCTGCTTGCCGTCGCGGCGATCTTCCTTTGCTGCCTGTTTCTCTACCGCGCCGCCATGACCCCAAAAGCTAACCTCTAAGGCTCAAAGTACTCAAAGAGCCTCCAAGAGGCGTCGGCTTCCAATCCGATAGGCTTTCTTCGAGGCTCTTCGAGTCTTTGAGTCTTCGAGGTGAATGAGATGTCGCGACTTTCACCGGCTTTGCATGACGTGCGTCATGTTGGCAACGGCGCGCCGCAGCTTGTCGATCGGGCACGTCAAAGCCAGACGAATGTGCCCGGCGCCGTTCCTTCCGAAACACTCGCCGGCGACCGTGACCACGCCGGCCTCCTCCAGCAGCAGGTTAGACAGCCGATACCCATCCAGCCCGGTTGGCCGCGCGTCGACGAACACATAGAACGCGCCTTCCGGCATGAGACAGGAGAAGCCGGGGATCCCGTTGACCGCCGGCGCCATATAATCTCTGCGCTCCTTCAGTGTGGCAACCATGGCGAGCGACGGGCCCTGGTCGCCTGTCAGCGCCGCCACCGCGCCGTATTGCGCGAATGTGTTCGCGGAAGTAAGCATGAAGAGATGGTACCGCAGCATCGGGTCGATCATTTCCTTCGGGCCCAGAACGTACCCGAGGCGCCATCCGGTCATCGACCAGAACTTCGAAAAACCGTTTAAAAGCAGCGTTCTCTCTTTCATTCCCGGCAGGCGGGCGATGGTGTTGTGCCGGGCGGGAGGGTATATGATTCGCTCATAAATCTCATCGCTGACCACGATCAGATCGTGTTTCACCGCAAGCGCGGCAAGCGCCTGTAGGACCTGCGGCTTGGTGACCGACCCGACCGGGTTGGATGGGCTGACCAGGATGATCATCTTCGTTCTGCCGGTGATCCTGCTCTCGATCTCGGAGACGTCCGGCTGATACAGGTTGGCCGCGGAGAGCGTGTAACTGACCGGTTCCACGAGAGCGGTAAGCGCGTTGGCTTCGTAGTTCAACCAGCCGGGGTCGGGAATCAGCACCTGGTCGCCGGGATTCAGGAGCGCGCCGATCGACAGATACACCGCCTCCGCCACGCCGTTGGTGACGATGATATCCGTGCCGGGGTTGTATTCAAGCCGATATTCATCGGCGAATTTGCCGGCGATTGCCCGGCGCAATTCCGGTATTCCGGCATTGGGGCAATAGTGGTGCTTGCCCGCGCGCAGGGCATTCACGGCGGCTTCGACGATGTGTGGGGGCGTGTCGAAATCGGGCCTGCCAATCTCCAGGTGAATGACCTCTCTCCCCTGGCGTTCCATTCTCTCCGCGGCCTCGACCATCAGGCGGATGGCCGAGTGCGGAATGCGCTGCATTTTTATCGACTCCATCGACACTCCTTCAAAATAAACCGGTGACAGCCAACCTATTTCGCTATTCTAAATGTCAGATGGGCATAGCAAGATGACGAAATAGGGTGGCTGTCACCGGTTTATTTTGCAAATGACGGCAGTGATGTCGTCCCGCTGGGGCAGCCCATCCGCGAAATCGCGCACAGCCTCAAAAAGGCCGCGCATGATGTGCTGCGCGCTATCCTGGCGATGTTCCCGGATGAACTCGAGCGCGCGGCCGGCACCGAATTGCGTCTCATCCGGTCTTTCCGTGTCCGTGATTCCGTCTGTGAGCAACACCAGAATCTCTCCGGGTTCGAGCCTGATCTCTGCGCTGCAGCCGAATGTCTGCTCTGGGATCACTCCCAGCGGGATGTCGATGCTCTGCAATACCTGTTTGACGGCTCCATCGGCGCCGAGGATGTAGCCAGGTACATGGCCGGCGCTCGCGTACATCATCGATCGCGAGGGCGGATGAAGGCGGCAGAGGAACAACGTGGCGAAGCTTGCATGCTCCAAGTCGCGGACGAGGGCGCTGTTGACCAGCCGGAGTATCTTGCTGATGTCAAGGCTCTCTGTGGAGAAGGCTCTCAGGTAGGAGCGCAGCTCGACCATCAACAATGCCGAGGAGATTCCGTGTCCGCTGACATCTCCGATGAAAATGCCTATGCACCCATCGGGCAGCGGCATGAAATCAAAGTAATCTCCTCCGGTCTCATCCGCGGGGAATGTCCTGCCCGCTATATCGAACCCCTCGACCGGCGGGGCGGAGATGCGATAAAACTGCTGCTGGATCGCGCGCGCCAGCTTCATCTGATACTCGCGCTCCTGCAGCTTTCTCTGCTCCGTCACATCCTTGGTCACCGCGACGAACTGTGTGATCTTGCCGGCGGCATCCCGTATCGGCGTAATCGTCTGCTCGGCGAAATAAATCTCGCCGTTCTTTTTCTTGTTGGCTATGGTGCCGCGGAAAGCCTTTCCGGAAACGATCGTGGCCCACATATCACGATAAAACGCGGCGTCGTGCACGCCTGACTTGAGGATCGCCGGAGTGCGGCCGATGCTCTCTTCGCGGGAGTAGCCGGTGGTCTGCTCGAACGCGGGATTGACGTAATGGATCAGGCCGTTCCTGTCGGTGATCACGATGCTGTCGGCCGTCTGCTCCACGGCGTTCGCGAATGTGCGAATCCTCTCCTCATCCTCTCTTTTTGTCGAAACGTCGCGGAACACCATGACCGCGCCGCGGAGCGCTCCCGCTTCGTTGCGCAACGGACTCGCCTTCGCAATGATCCAAACCCCATCGGGCTGAGCCGGACTGCGTATCAATAATTCCATTTCTTCCACGGACTCGCCCGAGAGCGCACGGGCCAGCGGCAGGTCATGGGGAGGGATACGAGTCACCCCGCCCGGCGGGTAACATTCGTAGGTTTCCGACCACTCGCTCATCGAAAGGCCTTGAGAAGCGATCCCCAGGATAGAATGGGCCGCGCGGTTGATGAACATGAACCTGCCATCCTGATTGGCTACCAGGACACCGTCGGCAAGAAGGTTTAGGATCGATTTCAGTATCTCGATTTCCGCGAGTGCGGGAACCGGGGATGGTTCGCCGAATGCCTGCGCCATGACTCAAAGCCCGTCCGGAAGTTGCCGTTAAAGAGCCCTACACTTATCACTGTTTTGGGGCGTTATGCAACCAAACATAGAGTCTTCGAATCATGGGAGTCTTAATGGTAACCTCTAAGACTCAAAGTACTCAAAGAGCCCCCAAGAGGCTCCGGCAATGAGCGGCACAGAAGCCGACGCCCTCAGATCCGTTAGGTTTCCTTGGAGGCTCTTCGAGTCCTTTGAGCCTTTGAGGTTAGTATTTTCATCATTCCGAGGATGCCACGATGATAAGAACTGCATTGTTGCGAAACGTCTGCCTTTGGGTCCTGCTGCTGAGCGCCCTGACGCCGCTGTCATCGCAGGGGGTGCGCTATGGAACCGGCACCTGGGACGCGGAGTCGCTCGGAAATCATCGGGCGGTTCTGCTGGTTAGGGAAAAGGCTGAAACGGTTGTGGCAACCATCCCCTGGCGCCGCCGCGATTCGGAACCGGAAAAGAAGAACATCATCGTCGTCGAGGAAAGCACCGGGAAGCGAGTCACCAACCTCCTGCGTCTCAGCATCAACAGATCCTCCGGCGTCATGGCATTCCAGGCACCCAACGCCGGCGCCTATGACGTGTACTACCTCCCGTACGTCTCCAAAGGGCGCAACTATCCCGTGGTGACCTATCAAGCTCCCGAAGACACTGCCGACCCCTCATGGAAAAAGACCGCGCAAGCTGCCATCTCACGCTCGGAGAATACCGTGCCATTGCCACAAGCGGCGCTGGTCGAAATCCAATCGATCGACCAGTTCAACAGCTTCTATCCGATGGAGGTCATTGCCACTCCGGAAGAGGTTGCCGCCTTGCTGAAAGCCAATGCCGGCAGGAAGTTTCTCCTCTTTCCGGAAGATCGGCTTAATCCGATCCGCATGAGCGATGACCTGCCGCAGAAGTGGATCGAGTCGGGACCGAAACCGGAACTCACGGGGGAAGCGGCGCGCGGCGAATTTTATGCATTCCAGATCGGCCTTTTCGCAAGCGACGCCGACATCCTGGATGCCTCAGTCCGCTTCAGCGATCTGCGCGGGCCGGGCGGCCGCGGTTCGATTCCGGCTGCCGCCCTGCGCTGCATCAACACGGGCGGCATCAACTGGGATGGATCCACCTTCAAGAAAACCGTCGCGGTAAAAAAGGGCCAGGTCCAGGCCCTGTGGTGCGGCGTTCAGATACCAAAGGACGCCGCGCCCGGACAGTACCGCGGTCACGTGAGCGTGACACCAACCGGCATGCCGGCACAGTCCATTAACCTAGCCATAACGGTCGGCCCGGACCACATCCCCGATTCCGGCGACGACGAGCCCTGGAGACAATCGCGCTTGCGCTGGCTCGATTCCCAGCTTGCCGTCGACGACGACATCGTCCGCCCGTTTTCGCCGATTCGTGTCTCCCAAAACAAAATCGGTATTCTGGGCCGGAGCGTGACTCTGGGCGCATCCGGGCTTCCCGCGCAGATCGAAAGTCTCTTTTCCGCCGAGGTCACGCGCATCGGGGGAAACGCCAGATCTCTGCTCGCGGCGCCCATGGAATTGATTATGGAAGGCCCGGGCGCGCAGCGCATGAAGTGGTCGCAGGGCGCGCACAAATTTATCAAGCAAAGCGACGGCATCGTGGAATGGCGCACCGTCAATTCTTCCGGGCCCCTCAAGTCTGAACTCAGCGCCTCCATGGAATTCGACGGTTTCGTTCAGGTCAAGATCACGCTCAGCGCCGCGCAGCCCGTCCAGGTGCAGGATATCCGTCTCGAAATTCCGCTGGTGAAAGAGGCGGCGCCATACATGATGGGGCTTGGATTGAAGGGCGGCTACCGGCCGCCGAGCCTAGACTGGACTTGGGACGTGAAAAAGAATCAGGACGGCGCGTGGCTTGGGGACGCGAACGCCGGCCTGCAATTCAGCCTGAGGGCCGAGAACTACTCGCGTCCGCTGAATACAAATTTCTATCAGTCCAAGCCGCTCAACATGCCTCCTTCCTGGTTCAACGACGGCAAGGGGAGAATCTCCATTCGGGAGACGAATGGCTCCACGTTGCTCGTCAGCTGCACCAGCGGGCAACGGACGCTGCAACCGGGGCGCGATCTGCACTTCGACTTCAATCTGCTGCTTACTCCTTTCAAGCCGTTAGACACGAAATCCCAGTGGAGCACACGCTTTTTCCACGCATTCAAACCGATCGACGACGTGATCCGGGCCGGGTCAAACGTCATCAATGTCCACCATGCCAACGACGTGAACCCGTACATCAACTATCCCTTTCTCCACCAGCAGCAGATGAAGGCCTATATCGACGAAGCGCATCAGAAGGGGCTCAGGGTCAAGATTTATGACACCATCCGCGAGCTTTCGAACCATGCGCTGGAGCTGTTTGCGCTGCGCAGCCTGGGCAGCGAGATCTTTTCGCAGGGTCCCGGCGGCGGTTTTTCATGGCTGCAGGAGCATCTGGGGTCCGATTACATTGCGGCCTGGTTCGTTCCCCAATTAAAAGATGCCGCGGTCATCAACAGCGGCATGTCGCGCTGGCACAACTACTACATCGAGGGGCTCGATTGGCTGGTCAGGAACATGAAGATCGACGGCCTGTACATCGACGACGTCGCGTTCGATCGCACCACGATGAAACGAGTGCGCAAGGTGCTCGACCGGGGCCGGCCAGAGGCGCTCATCGATCTGCACTCGGCCAACCAGTACAATCCGCGCGACGGGTACGCCAACAGCGCCAATCTCTACCTCGAGCACTTTCCCTACATCAATCGCCTCTGGTTCGGAGAGTACTTCGATCCCGATTCGCCGCCGGACTTCTGGTTGATCGAGATGTCGGGCATCCCGTACGGGCTCATGGGCGAAATGCTGCAGGATGGAGGGAACAAGTGGCGTGGCATGATCTACGGCATGACCTGCCGCATGCCTTACGACGGCAACGATCCGAGTCCCGTTTGGAAGGTGTGGGACGATTTCAGGATTCAGGACAGCGAGATGATCGGGTACTGGTCCCAGAGATGTCCCGTGAAGACCGGCAACAAGGACGTCCTGGCTACGGCTTATGTGCAGCAGGGAAGAAAGACGCTGGTGTCGATCGCCAGCTGGGCGGCGAGCGACGTCAATGTCAGGTTGTCGATCGATTGGGGCGCGCTGGGAATCGACCCCAAGCAGGCCGTCCTGAGCGCGCCTGAGGTTAAGGATTTTCAGCCCGCAGCGAGATTCGGCCCGGACGATCCGATCCCTGTGCCGAAAGGAAAGGGCTGGCTGTTGATCGTTGCGCCCAGATAGTCCGGACGCAGCTAAACCTCACCTCCAAGACGCAAAGTACTCGAAGAGCCTCTAAGAGGCGTCGGCTTCCGCGCCCTGAAAGGGCCGGAGCCTGGAGTCCAGCGAGCTCCGTGTGCCTGGCTCGAATTGGAGCTCATCAAGGCTCGTTTGACTCCAGGCTCCGGCAATGAGCAGCACAGAAGCCGACACCTTCAGCTCCGCCCTGCTTTTTTGGAGGCTCTTTGAGTACTTTGCGCCTTTGAGGTTCGTTTTTTGTTCAGGGCCGAAGAGTCTGCCTGGCCTTGATTTTTCTGTACTTGATTCCCGCGAGCACGGCGAGTCCGGATCCGATCAGAACCAGCGTCGTCGGCTCCGGCACTGCGGCCGACCCGGGGCCCACGAAGTCCTGTGTGTGGCCGCCCAGGCCCTCACTCGAGTTAGCCGTCTCCAGCCAGATCGCATCGGTACCTGCCACCTGGCTCCAATTGGCCGACAATCCGCTGAGATAGCCCATCGCATATCCCGTCACGGCCGAAGAGAATCCGCTGAAGGAGACATTTCCTGAAGTGAGGTTGAAAGTCGGGACTCCCCCACTGAATGTGGGCACATCGTAGAGCACTTCCCAGATGGCCAGCTGGAGTCCGGCTTCGCTCATCTTGCTGTCGCTAGCCGCGGAGGCGTCATCACTGTACTGGTCATAGAGATAGGATGCCTCTCTTCCGGCGAAACTGTTGCCGGACAGGGGCCACGACGACGGATTGGGAGACGCGAACGGATCCGGCGGATTCGGCTGCGTCCAATCCTGCATCGACCCGAGCTGCACCTGCGGGCTCTCGACGAGATAGATGTCATGGAGAAGGTCGACACAATAGGTATCGAAGATCTGGCCCGTCGTGAGCTCGGACCCAAAGCCGGTGTCGTCGAGCACAGTCGCGGTCCCCTTGCCGACATACACGGCTTCCGTGAGAATCCCCTCCGACCCGCGATCCAGCGCGAGCGTTCCTTGCTGGAGGCGATTGAAATCGAAATAGAAAGTGATCTGGCCCGCATGGGCCATGGTGGAGGACAATAGGAGGCCGAAACAACAGGCGGGGATCCTTAATGCTTTCATGCGTATCTCCATAAAGCCCTGGCAATCCGTGCGCATACGCACGGCATCCTCGACGGCGCAGAGGACGGACGGGCTGGTCAAAGAACCTTGCGACGAGTGAATGGAGGGGTGCGCATTCTTCTCGGTTCGATGAACCGTATCGGCCTGCGCGCGCCGCACATTAGTCTCTTTGAGGCTCTTTGAGTCTTCGAATCTTGGAGGTTAGCTTTGGGTCTTTATTTCAGGCTCTGGATGATGTCCGCGATGCGCGCGCCCGCCTTGCCGTCCCAGAGCGGCGGCACACTCCCGGTCTTTCCTTTCCCTGCGAGAATCCGGGCTGCTTCCTGTTTCAGCCGGCCCATGTCGCGACCCACCAGGATATTGCTCCCCACGGTAACGGTTACGGGGCGCTCGGTGTTTTCGCGCACGGTGAGGCAGGGGACATTCAAATAAGTAGTTTCTTCCTGGATTCCTCCTGAATCAGTGATTACGAAGGCCGCCTTGCGCTGGAGCCCGAGGAATTCGAGGTATCCGACGGGCTCGACCAGATGAAGGCGCGGCGAAAGCTCCCCGATCTCGATCCCGCGCATCACCTGGCGGGTACGCGGATGCACGGGAAAGATGACCGGGATCTCTCCGGCAATTGTATTCAGCGTCTCGAGGATGGCGCGCAGTCCCGCCGGATCATCGACGTTTGACGGACGGTGCAGGGTGACGAGCGCATAAGGGAGGCCGCCCGGCGCCAGCCGTGCGAGCATCTCCGGCGTGCCTGCGCGCGGCAGCAGGCGCACCAGCGTATCGATCATCACGTTGCCGACAAGGTGGATTTTTTCGGGCTTCACCCCCTCGCGCAGCAGGTTTTCGTCGCCATCGCTTGACGGCGTGAAGAGATGATCCGCCACGCGATCGGTGAGAATGCGGTTGATCTCCTCGGGCATAGTGCGGTCAAACGAGCGCAGTCCGGCTTCGACGTGGCCGATGGAGACGAGAAGCTTCGAACACACAAGGGCCGCGGCCACGGTGGAATTCACATCGCCGTACACCAGCAGGAGATCCGGCCTGGTCTCGAGAATTACCGGCTCGATACGCAGCATGATCTCGGCGGTCTGCTGCGCGTGACTGGCGGATCCGGCGCCCAGGTTGTAATCAGGCTCCGGGATTTCGAGCTGCTGGAAGAACACGTCCGACATGAAGGCATCGTAATGCTGCCCGGTGTGGACGAGGATCTGGGATATCTTGGCACGCTGGGCCAGCGCAGCATACACCGGCGCCACCTTCATGAAATTGGGACGCGCTCCGACGACGTGCAGGATCTTCATGTTCCCTCGCGAAATCTCGATGCTACAACAAATGGTTCATGGTACGAAATTGGGGACAGTCCCTTTTTCGCCATCCCTTCGCGAATCTGCCGAGATACTCCCGGCGAAAAAGGGTGACTGTCACCAATCTCGTACCGGCTACCTGCCCGTGCCGTTGGCCAGCTTCACGATTTTGCGAGTCTTCATGTTGTACGAGTCGCCCGCAGAGAGGATGTAATACGGCTTTTCCCACGGCTGATACAAACGCGTATTGTCATGAATCGCCACCTTCCAGGCGCCCATGACTTCGAAAGTGTCGCCTTTCACGATGATCGCGGTATCTTCTGAAAGTCCTATGCCGAGCAGATCCGGGAACTTCTTGATCACGGGGATGAGATCGTCCCATCGGTTGCGTGTGTTGATGTGCTGATCGATGGCACTATGCCGCAGGAAGGCAAAAGCTTTCTGATGCTCGGGTTCCGGCGCCATCATGACCTCGGGCCCGGATATGGCGCCACGGACGAGGTAGTCGCCCTGTATCGTGGCGCCCGCCGACGACCCGCCGATCACGCCGCCGCGCTCCAAAACCTCGTGAAACTCCTGCAGAGTGAGCGTGTTCGCATACGAATCGACGCAGTTCCACTGCCGGCCGCCGTCGAACCAGACGGCGTTCGCCGTGCGCAGCGGTCGGGCGAATTCCTCTGTGTTTGCCACCTTGGGGTCGGCGGTGTGCAGCATGACGACGTTCTTCAACCCCAGCTTCTTCCAGGGGGCGACGACATCCTCCTCCTTGTAAACGTGCAGAGACCCGTCGGGATTCCGATTCCCTCCCGCGGTCGGAACGATCACGAAGTTTGCATTCGGTCCTCCGGCGAGCTGAATGAACCGGGCGTAGATCGCGGGATCTTTCAGGTTGCCGCCGACGATCACCAGGGTTCCGTTCGGCGGTCCGTATTCGGGAACTTCCTGGCCGAACGACACAGCTGCGATGAGCAGCGCCGGGATGAACGCCATTTTTACAAAGGTTCGGTATCGTTTGCGGGGCATAAATCCTCCTGTAGGGTTGCGGATGGGCAGAATATATCCACGAATCCCGTGAAGTACACGAAAAACTTTGAGATTTAAGGCACGAAGAAAAAGCTCACCTCCAAGGCTCAAAGGGCTCGAAGAGCCTCTAAGGATGACCATCGGATTGGAAGCCGACGCCTCTTCGAGATTCTATGAGTACTTGGAGTCTTGGAGGTTAGCTTAGTGATTAGCCTAAACCTCGCTGCCTCAAGGGTGATTACTGGGATTCGTTGGTGAGGTCTGTGCGCGCCGATTGATAGGAGACGAACCGGTCGTGCCGGTCTACCTCTGCGAGCGAGAGGATCTCCGGGCTGGGTGTGTATTCGGGCACGATCTCCTTCAACTTTGTGACAAGCTGGTGAACGTTCTTGGACGCCACGATGACGGCCAGTTCGTCAAGCCAGGCGCTGACCTGGCCCGAACTGGCCGGCCCGCCGTCCAGCACACGGATTTTTTCGTGCGCGGTCAGCTTCAAGCCTTCGCCGTCGAACCGCAGTTCTTCAAACAGCTTCTCACCCGGGCGCAATCCAATGAACACGATTGGGATGTCTCGTTGCGGCTCCAGTCCCGAGAGGCGGACCAGATCGTGCGCCAGGTCGACGATCTTGATCGGCTCGCCCATGTCCAGCACGAAGATCTCGCCGCCCTTTCCCATCGTTGATGCCTGGAGCACGAGCTGAGCCGCTTCGGGGATGGTCATGAAGTAGCGGCGGATCTCCGGATGGGTGACGGTGAGCGGTTTTCGGTTCGCGATCTGCTGTTCGAACAGCGGAACCACGCTCCCGTTGCTGCCGAGCACATTGCCGAAGCGGACGGACACGTAGCGGGTCGCATGGCCCTGCAGGCCGAGGATCAGGAGCTCGGAGACGCGCTTGGTCGCGCCCATAATGCTGCTCGGGTTGACGGCCTTGTCGGAGGAAATCAGCACGAAATCCTCGACGCCGCACTGCCGCGCCATCAGTGCCACGTTGTAAGTTCCGAAGATGTTGTTCGTCACGGCCTGAAAGCAGTTTCCTTCCATCATCGGCACATGCTTGTACGCCGCCGCGTGAAAGACCGATGCCGGCCGATGAGCAGAGATGACTTCACGCAGGCGGTTGACGTCGAGGATGTCGCCCACCACGACCACACGCTCCAGCCTGGGGAATCTCTCTGCAAACTCGATCTCGAGCCGGTGAAGATCGGTTTCGGATCGGTCAAAGAGCACCAGTTTTTCGGGCTGGAATCGGCCCACCTGGCGCGCGAGCTCCGAGCCGATCGAGCCTCCCGCGCCGGTTATGAAGATCACCCGCTGCTGGAACTTTCCACGGATGCGCTCCAGATCAAGGCGCACGGGAGCGCGCACGAGCAGGTCCTCGACGCGCACGCGCCTCATCTGGCCTATCGATACTGAACCGTTGATGATATCGCCCAGTGCCGGCAAAGTCTTGAAGTCCACCTTGCACTCGACGCACGTGTCGATGATTTGCTGCATCTGCTTGCCGGTCGCGGACGGAATGGCGATCAGAATCTGGGAAACATCGTATTTGCCTATGATGCGCGGGAGATCCGCAGTTCTGCCCAGGACCTTGATTCCGTGGATACGCTCGCCCCGCTTCGCCGGATCGTCGTCGACAAAACCGATCAGGCTGTACCCGAGCCTTTCGTTGTTCTTCAACTCCCGGGCGATGGCATTGCCGGCTCTCCCCGCCCCGATGATCAGCGCGTTGGCGCTCGTGATCAAGGTGCGCGTCGACTCGGTGTAGGCGCGCACCGCGAAGCGCATGCCGCCGATGGCCAGGATGGTGAGCACCATGTCAATGACGATCACCGAGCGCGGATAGCCGACGAACCCGCGCATCAGGTAAACAGATGCGAAGAAGAGCACGGCACTCGCAGACGCCGCCTTGATGATGTCAAGCAGGTCGCTCATTCCGACATAGCGCCACCAGCCGCGAAACAGGCGAAAATAAATGAAAATCGCCATCTTGATGATCAGGATGAGCGGGAGGGTCTGGATGAAGACCTTCTGATATTCCGCGCTCAGCAGGAAATCGAAACGGAGCAGGAAGCTGAGATAGTAAGTAAGTACCAGCAGGCCCGCCTGGGATACGACGATGACAACCTTGCGATACTTTACTATTTGTGACTTCACCTCGCCCCCGTAGAGTTTGCCAGGCGGCGTTCCTGTGCCACCACGAAGGTCCATAATCCCAGAAAGAGAGCCGGGAGGACAAGCACGGCGGAAACCGCTCCATCTGCCACGCGCGTGGACCACACCTGCGCAAGGACGCAACCCACCGCTGCCAGTCCCGCATAGATCAGCGCGGCCAGGGCGTGTCCCGAATGCGCGGAGGTCATGCGCTGATACAGGTGCGATCTGTGCGGGGCGAAAACATTCTCTCCCCGCAAAAGGCGACGCACGAACGTGAAGGCCGCGTCAAAAACAAAAGGCCATACCAGAAGCAAGCCGACGACCGGCGCACCCGTTCCATTCCGGTCGAAGAAGCCATACATCAACGGAAGAATCGCCAGAGTATACCCCAGAAAGGCGCTGCCGACATCCCCCATAAAAATGCGCGCCGGCGGCCAGTTGTGGCCCAGGAATCCCAGGCTGCAGGAGGCGATCAACAGCCCGATGCCGCTGACCAGAGGTTGTCCCGCAGTCCAGCCCAGCATAGCCCATCCTAAGCCGGCAACGAGCGCCTGGCTTCCGGCGATGCCATCGGTGCCGTCCATGAAATTATAAGCGTTTGTGAAGCCCACGATCCATAGGGTCGTGGCCGCGACTCCCCACCATCCGAGGGAAACGGTTCCGAGAAGCGGCAGGCTAATTGCGCGCCAGTAGCCGAGTCCCATGATGGCCACTGCTGCCCCGAGGAGATGAACGGCGAAACGGACAGATCTGGGGACGGAGTGAAGATCCTCGAACCAGCTGACCGCAGCCACGAGAATGGCCCCTGCTGCGTATGGGAGAAACGCGGACCATAAGGAAGGTACGACAGCCGCGATGATGGACGCTCCGAGCAGCGTCACCGCGGCGATGATCAGACCGCCGCCTCGGGGAGTGGGACGCGTGTGCGAACTTCGCTCGTCCGGCAGGTCGAGCATCCGCCTGTGCTCCGCCCAGCGGCGGAATCGAGCGACGCCGACATAAGTCGCGACGGCTGCCGCAAGACCAAGAACCAGGGAATATCCCATGCTGGACATTCTGTGCCGGCTGCCTCCAACACTGTGGCCGAAAGCACAGCGAAGTCAGAATGATCCGGGCGGGCGTTTCGGGCCAGATCAGTCATAATAGGAATGGCCCAAGCCACTGTCAATTAAATTGCTCCTTCGCGGTGGGCTTTTATCATTATTCCTTAAATATCAATTACTTATAGCCACAAGTCCGCTGACAAAAGCGGGAATTCACAAAAAGTCACAGGTTTTTGACAGGTTTTCCTCCGCCTTTGCACTGCATTGCGGACGCAGGCGATAGACCACGTCGCACTTGCCGGGATCACGAAAAAGGGTTAGCGTGCAGTACAAGAAGTGAACCCTCGGTTTTGCGAGCACGTAAACCAAGGTGCGGGCGAAAAGATCCCAACTCCTCCAGGTGGAGGAGTAAAGATGGGCGCAGAACTTGTCACAAAGTGTCGAACGCGATTCCCGGGAGAGTGATCCAGCCGGCGCACCAGAATGTTCTCTGTACTCTTTCCAAGGTGGAGAATCCACCGGACAGGCGCCACAGTTGAATACCACCGCTCATCCAGGAGTCTCCGGCGAATCCGCTTCGAGCGCGAGTGAGGACCTGATGAGACAGGTCCAGCAGGGTGACATGCATGCCTATCAGGAGATTGTGCAGCGCTACCAGAAAAAAGTATATCGCGTCATCAGCACCTACATCCACAACCGCGAAGATGCCCTGGAGGTGCTTCAGGATACCTTTCTCAAGGTCTACACCGCCCGCTCGACCTGGGAGAGCCGTTTCTCCTTCGCCGGCTGGCTCTATCGCATCGCGATCAACGCCAGCATCGATCGGTTTCGCAGGACGGATCGCGGGCGCACCGCTTCCCTGGAGGATGTGATGGAATCCCAAATCCACCAATCGGCGACGGTGGGCGCGAGCGCAGATCCTCTCGGCAAGCTACGCGGGCAGGAACGAAGACGCCTGCTGGAGAATGCCGTGCGGCGCTTGCCGCAGCGCCAGCGCGAGGTCGTCTCGCTGAGGTTCTTCGCGGAGATGAAGCTGGAGGAGGTCGCGGCCGCGCTTGACTGCCCGCTGGGCACGGTCAAATCCAATTTGCACAAGGCCGTGATTGGGCTGAAGGAAATGATGCTCAAGCAAAAAGGAGTGCTGGACTATGAGCAACTGTGAGGCAATTCGCGAGTTGCTGGTTTTCCATTCAGAAGGAGTGCTCGCGCCGGAAAACATCCGTCAGGTGGAAGAGCATCTGGTATCCTGCGCCGCTTGCCGCGAGGAATCGGAGCAGATCGGACGGATCCGGGGATGGCTGAAAGATCCCGGACTTTTTGAGCCTGAGCACGACATGGCTTGGGATCTCCTGCCGGAGAAGCTTGCCGGCCGCGTCGCATCGCTGCCTTCCAGAAGGTGGAATCTGACGAGTCTGGGCTTGTCCCGGTGGGCCAGGGCCGTGGCCGCGGTGGCAGTACTTGCCGGCGGCCTGATCTGGATGATGCGCCTGCATGCGCCGCGGCCGCCGGCAGGCCAGGTTGCCCAGGCGGGCTCGGGCAACGCGGCGTTTCTCGACAGGGTGCGCACAGTCTATACTCGAGAGGCCACGGTTCAGTACCTCGACGGATGCCACGCCCTCTTGCTCGACCTGGCCAGAGCCGAAAGAAAATGTGATCGAAATCATTTCGATGTCTCGCTCGAGATTGCCAGAGCGCGCCAGTTGCTGCAGCAAAAACGCATGATCGACGCGGCGCCGAACGTCCCCAATCTCGAACAAGCCCGGAGTTTGTGCGACGATCTGGAGCGCTTCCTGGTCAACCTCTCCACGTCGCGGGAGTGTGAAACGGGAGATGCGCTTCAGCTCATGGAACGTTCGATCGAGAGAGGCCAACTGCTGTTGCGAATCCATGTTGTGTCTTCGGACATTTCCTAGGAGTCAGTCATGAATGGGGCAGGATTGCGGACTCTTGTTCTAATAACGGCGGTGGCGCTCGGGCCGTTGGTCTTGTACGGAACCGCCGCGCAGAAAGACCAGGATGTCTTCAACGCGGGGAAAATCCTGATGTTCGAACAGAAGTGGGAGGAAGCACGCCAGGTCTTTCAGCGCGTAATCCGGGATTTTCCCCAGAGCAGTTTGCTGCCGCAGGCGTATTTTCAGGGTGCCTACTGCCTGCGCCTCGAGAAAAAGCAGGAGGACGCACTGCTTTCTTACGAACAGTTCCTGAAGAAGTATCCTGGCGAGCCGTTCCTGGCGGCGGAGGCCAGGCAGGCCGTTGTAGACCTGGCGGCTTCGTTGTTCGAGCAGGGGAAGCAGGCGTACCGCGGGCGCCTGGTCTCAGCATTGGGAGATCCGCGAAAGGAAGTGCGTTATTCCGCCGCCCTGCGCTGCAGCTCCCTGAAAGATCGTGAGCTCAATTCCCTGAGCGTCCCCATTCTCAGGGAGATCGTGGCAAAAGAGAAGCAGCAGGTTTTCGTAACGCCTGCCTCCATCGCCCTTCTGAAAATCGATCCGGCCGCGCTGTCGCCGCCCGAGCCGGCGAAGCAGGCAAAGAGCAATGCGAAAAAGGACAATGCGCCGGTCAAGATGTTTCACCTGCGGATCTATCAAGGAGGAGAGAACACGCAGCCGAAAGTCGAATTGGACTTTCCTGTGAGTCTTGCCCAGCTCGCGGTCATGGCATTGGATGAACCGACCAAGGCAGAGCTGCGGAAAAAAGGAGTCGACATCGACAACATCTGGGACAGCCTGAATCGCCTCGGCCCCACCAATATTCTGACCATCCGCAGCGGCGCCGGCCTTGTTAAGCTCTGGATCAAATAGCGGCGCCACGCCTGATCATTGGTAACTGTTCAGATCTTTTTTTAAAAAAGGGATTGGATGACAAGATTGCATCAGGAACCTCGAAGACTCAGAGTACTCGAAGAGCCTCAAAGAAAGCCTCTTGGAGGTTCTTCGAGTACTTTGAGTCTTTGCGGTTAGTTCCGCAATCAGCGGGCCGATAGGTACCCCTCTTGAGCGAGGACGGAACGTAGCGCACCCAGCAGCAGCAAGACGTTGTTCTCCGTGCTGCCCGATCCCATTAGTCCGATACGCCAGATCTTCCCCTTCAGCGTTCCCAGTCCGCTGCCGATCTCGATATTGTGGTGTGCGAGCAAGGACGCGCGCACGCGCGCATCGTCGATGCCCGCCGGAATTCTGACCGTATTCAGCGACCAGAGCCGGTGTTCGGGCGCCGCCAGCATTTCCAGCCCCATTCCCTCGAGCCCTGCTACCAGGGCGCGGTGGTTGCGCTCGTGGCGCTTCCAGCGCGCTTCCAGTCCCTCCTCCAGGACGATCGCGAGCGCCTCGCGCAACGCGTAAGTCATCAGCGCGGGCGCGGTGTGGTGGTATGCCCGCGGCGTCCCCCAGTACTTGTCGAGAAGCTGGATGTCGAGGTACCAGGTTCGCGGCGGCTTGCTGCGCGCGCGGATTTTTTCGAGCGCGCGCTCGGAGAAGGTGACCGGCGCCAGTCCCGGAGGTGCGCCGAGGCCTTTCTGACTGCACGAATAACTGGCGTCGATGCCATTGTGATCGATGCCGACCGGATGAGCTCCCAGGGAAGTGACCGAATCGACGACGAAGATGGCATCGCGGATATCCCGAAGCGACTTCAGCTCCTCGATCGGATTACGGATGCCGGTAGACGTTTCCGCGTGGACCATCGTCAGGATCCGCGCACCTGATTTCCGGAAGGTCTCGCGGACTTTCTCCATGTCGAGCGGCCGGCCCCACTCGGTTTCGACCCGCAACACCTTGGCGCCCCAGCGCTCGGCAAGTTCTGCCATCCGTTGGCCGAAAAAGCCGTTGACGCAGACGACAACTTCCTCGCCGTCTTCGATAAGGTTGGCCAGGCATGCTTCCATCCCGGCGCCGCCGGTTCCCGGAACAACGAGCGTGACACGATTCCCGGTCTCGAACACGCGGCGCAGGAGTGCCTGCGTTTCGTCCATGCACTCGAAATAAACCGGGTCCATGTGGCCGAGCAGGGGCGCCATCATGGCCTGGAGCACGCGAAGTTCAACATTGCTCGGGCCCGGCCCGAGCAGAATTCTCTGAGGCGGATTAAAGGGTTTCGACATGATTCTACTCCGATTCCATTTCAACGGGTGCAATGTGGCGGCTTGCCTTGCGATTGCTATGGCGCCGTTTCTCGTCGAGTCGCCGCTCACGCTTTCCGGGCGTCGGGGCGGTGGGAATGCGTTTCTTCGGTTTTACCAGAGCCTTCGCAATCCAGTCGTGCACCTTGCGACGGGCGTCCTCCAGATTCCGTTGCTGGTCGCGCGTCCGCTGGCTGGTCACCAGCAGCCGGCCGACGCTGTCCAGTCGTTTGGACACCAGGTGCAACAGGCGTTGGCGACTCTCCGACCCCATCCCCTGGATGCGATCGAGATTCACATGAAGTTCGACCTTCGTAGCGACTTTGTTTACGTTTTGTCCGCCCGGGCCGGCAGCCCGTACTGCCCGCATTTCGATGGCATCGCCCGGAATCAGAACGCCCCCCTCGATAAAGATCGGATCCGCCATGACTCTCCCTCCCAGCCTCTTTTTGAAAACCGGATCGCATGACCGGATGCCAATGCGAACCTCAAAGACTCCAAGGACACCAATTCCTTGTCGCTGCGTCTAAACGGTTACCTCCACGGAGAATTGCTGCTAATGAATCTCGCGCAACCATCCGATAAGTGCAATGTCCCTTCGAAGCGCTGGCCCCTCGGTTCGGACCTTCCCCGTCCATGAATCCCCCCGTTCGGGATGGTCATTCAATGAAAAACTATGACATTGACCATCGGCGACGCCCCAAATCTGGCGGCCCAACAGGGATCGGCGAACAGCTCGGTGACGGCGGGCGACCGGTTCCAGAAGCGTCCTGCCATTCAAACGCAGGAAACCGGCGACGGCACACCCAGACCGAAGAGCCTTCCGGATGAGCCGGAAAACCGACCCATGCGCACTCAACCGACCTCCTCCACCGAGGATTCGTTGAGACGCCTGCACGAGTCGGAGGATTTGGACCGTCAGAGGAACCGTCCCCGCAAAGGTGCCACGGCAGAGCCGAATGGCATAACGAACGACCCTTCCACGCAGTCGCCTGGGGCAGCGCGCTGCCCATACGACCCTCCGCCCACGCGCCAGCGCGATCTCGACCTGCTTGCCTGACGCACAGGGCGGACGTTTCTCTAGCCACTTTTCCCACTTGGACCTGGACTTAGACTTCGACCTGGACTTGGACGTTCTTGTGCTTGACAGATTTTCGCAAGCATCCTTGGCGGCTGAAAGTCCACGTCCACGTCGAGGTTTAGGTCCAGGTCCACGTCCGATGGCAAGCATGTCATTGCGCTCATGGGCTCACGCCATTTCGGAGCTTGCCTGTGTTTGAACCACAGTACTCAGTCATCCTCCTGCGTCAGAGCAAGTCAAATACTGAGGACGCTTTGGATCCGCGCAGCAGGGCATGCAGGCGGAGCGCGTCCATGTCCGTCAGCAACGCCAGGAAATTGCATACGCAGCGGGCGGCCTCCGGCTCGCCTGCCCTCATGGCATCCTCGACCAGCTCCCGGTAATAGCGCGGGAAGAGGGCGCAGCTTTTCTTCTCCACCAGCTCTCCGAGGAGAAGACCAAAGAGGTCGTGCAAAATCTCCTTGCCTTTAATGGTCATGGCGGCGACTCGAGGATCGGTGATCACCGCCTCCCAGATGATGGCCTTGCACAATGCCGACAGGATTCTGGCTTCATCAGGAACCACCAGAGTCCAGGCATAGTCAGCGCGCTGCGCGCCCGGCCGCGGCCGGACCGTGACCGCGGTGACGAGTTCGTTAAGGATATTCCTGAGTGCCTGCTTTCGATGAGCCCGCTCGTCGCCCGAGGCCGGAGGCCGGATGCGCCGCTCAAGAACGGCCAGGCGTTTGTGGATATCTCCGCGGGTCAACACGGGCGCGGTCTCACTTTCCCTCGTTTCTTCGTAGTACTGGGCGACACGTTGGGCGAATCGCGCATCCGCCAGATCGCCCGGCCGGAGGAACTGGGCTTGCAGCGCGTCCTCCACATCGTGGATTGAATAGGCGCAATCATCGGCCCAATCCAGAATTTCGCAGAGGAACGATCTCTGGGGCTTGACTCCGTTTTCGACCTGGCGGGATGTCAGAAGCTTCCCTCCGCGGCGCAACGCCCAGCTTGCAGTCCCGGTATCGGAAGCGAAAATGAACCTGTCGTTTCCGGTGTCCTGCTGGAACGGGTATTTCATGACCCCCGCAAGTGTCGCGCGGGTCAGGTTCAGTCCCGGATAGGATGGGGATTTCGGCTCCGCCGCGACCAGCACGTGAAAGGTCTGAGCGTTGCCCTCGAAACGCAGCGCTTCCTTGCCGCGCAAGCGCACGCGCCGGCTGACGTCTTTCATGCACGCATCCAGGGTGCGCTCTCCGGCGTGGCCGAACGGCGGATGTCCAAGATCGTGGGCGAGGGCAACCGCCTCCGCCGCCTCCGGTGTCAGACAGCCTGCCAGCGAAGGCTCCTCGACGAGCATGTTGTTGGCGATGGCGCGGGCGAGCTGGGCGACTTCCAGGCTGTGGGTCAGGCGCGTGCGGTAGAAATCGGCCTGGCCGATACCGAAAACCTGAGTCTTGCCCTGGAGCCTGCGAAACGCCGAGCTGTGCAATATGCGGTCTCGATCGTGCTCGGTGGCGTGCCGATGGTCTTTGCCGGACGGCGCCGGTTCCGGGTATTGCCTCTCAAGCAAAAAGTCGTCCATTTCAATCTGATCTCTGGGGTCTGACGTCCAAGGGCTGAATTCTACAGGTTCCAGATCCTCGTGAGTTCGGTCTTGAGATAGTGAAATGCCTCCTCGGGATCCTCGGAGCGATGAATGAGTTTCAAATCTTCCGCCGAGATGGTTCCCCAGCGGACCATGGCATCGAAGTTCAGGACTTCTTTCCAGTAGTCCGAACCGTACATGAGGACCGGCATTTTCTTGCGTGTCTTTTCGGTCTGGACGAGCGTCAGTACCTCAAATGCCTCGTCCAGTGTGCCAAAGCCGCCCGGGAAAATAACCAGCGCCTTGGCGAGATAAATGAACCAGAACTTCCTCATGAAGAAGTAGTGGAACTGGAACGCCAGTTCGGGAGGAACATACGAATTCACGAGCTGTTCGGCGGGAAGGCTGATGGATAGTCCAAGCGATTGCGCTCCCAATTGGCTGGCCGCCCGATTGGCCGCTTCCATGATTCCGGGGCCTCCTCCCGAACAGATCATAAGCCGTTTCCTATCCCCGTTGATAGTTCGGGCCCACTCGACCAGCAACCGGGCCAGGACAAGCGCGTCCTCATAGTAGCGCGACATCCTGACCGCCTGTTCGGCGTGCCTGACTTCATCCTCCAGGGCCTGCCTCGGACCCGCGGCAGCTGCGAGCGCCTCCTGCGCCGTTGATAAACGGCGTTGCGTTTCCTCCAGCGGCCGGGCTCGCGCGGAACCGAAGAAAACAACGGTATCCTCGACCTGTTGCCATTTGAGTCGGGCGGCAGGTTCGAGATACTCGCTGAGCATTCGGATCAGCCGGGCATCCTTGCTATGGAGAAATCGAGGATTTTCGTAGGCTTTCTGCAGCTGGTATTCCTTGGGCGCTGTCTTTTCATCCTTCATTATCGACTCCGCGGAATTCTCCGGGAAAATCAGAAGAGTAAGCATACCAGCGAAATTGGGGGACGCTCACCTTTTTTCGGGGGGAGAATCGCGGCAGATTCGAGAAGGTATGGCGAAAAAAGGTGAGCGTCCCCCAATTTCGCTAAATAGTGACATTGTGATTGACGGGGCCGTGGCCATGGCCAAGACCGGGATTGAACTGAATCGCCAGCGAGATGAACTTCTTGGCATTTTCGATTGCCTGCTGAAGTGGCAGCTGTCGCGCCAGCCCGGCAGTGATCGCGGCGGAAAACGTGCATCCGGTCCCGTGGGTGTGAAGCGTCTCTATGCGCGGGGATGAAAAGTGAACGATTCTGCGATCGAAGTAGAGCACGTCGACAGCGTCCCCGGCGAGGTGTCCGCCTTTGACCAACGCGGCGGCCGCGCCCAGCGACGAAATGCGGCGCGCAGCTTCCTCCATCGTTTCTATGTCGGTTACGGCCATTCCCGCGAGGACGCCGGCTTCGTGAAGATTCGGTGTAACCAGGAAAGCGTGTGGAATCAGAAGTGCCGCCAGGGCTTCGCGAGCCCGTATGGTCATGAGGGGCATCCCATGCTTGCTGATCATCACGGGATCGACAACCAGCGGACATGCGAGGCCGGCTGCGCGGCGTGCCACGGCGGCAATGATATTCTCGTCGCCCAACGCACCAGTCTTGGCCGCGTCCGGCGGAATGTCCTCCAGGACCGCATCCAGTTGCGCTTCTACAAGAGCGGGTGAAAGCAACTCGACAGACTTCACACTTTGTGTGTTCTGGACTGCCACCAGGGTCAGCACGGTCGTGGCGTAAACGCCGAACTGATGAAACGTTTTGATATCCGCCTGGATTCCGGCGCCTCCGGAAGGGTCGGATCCGGCGATCGAAAGTGCGACCGGGATCATCGGCCCAAATATATCAGAAAAACCGCGACTGTTTGGCCGCAGCAACGAGGATTTGGCGTCCTTGCTCATGAAATTGCATAATCGACGACAAAGCGATCGTCCCGCATCAGGGCAAGCTCGAGCCCGGGTCCGCGCAGGTCGGCGCGGCGCACGTGGATCAGTGGCTGCACCGATGGCAGGTACACGCGGTCGATGTGCACCACCTCCTCCGGGCGCGAGAACTGCGCCGCCCCTACATGCCCTCCGAAATGATCGCTGCGGCCAAAAGCGATGTGCAGTCCCAGTTTCTCGTCGAGCAAGAGCGAACCGCACGGCTTGACGCCGAAGTCGGAGAGCACTCCCAAGCCCAGTTCGGCAATATTGCCGTAGGCGGGTTCGCGCCTGAGATGCTCCGCCTCCCTGCGTGCAGCCGCTCCCGTGCCCGCGACGCGCATTGCCTTGTTCTGCTCGATCTCATAGATGACTATGTCGCCGCCGAACTGTACCGGCAGCTTGCCTGCGGATTTGCTGGGTATGTTGGCAATTTCGCCTTCGTAAGGCACGATGTAAGCCTCGCCCGAGGGGAGATTGCCCGCGGTGCCCGGATCGTAGAGCAGCCCACCGGAAGCATGTGCCGTGCGGTGGCGCAGGTCGAGAAACAGACTACACTCGGGGCCGTTCTCCACGGCAAATAGAAGATCCGCCGCCTCTGCACGGTCGAGCAGATCCTTGAGCATGGCAACCCTGCGGTTGATTTCTTCGTAATCGAGGCGAAGGGCAGGGATCATCGCGGGAGAAAAACCCGGCATCGTTGCCGCGCGGAATCCATAAGTTCTGGCCAACAGTTTGAGAGGCGCCGTCGCGGAGAATTCCGTGAGTGCCATCAGCAGGCTGTGATTCCTGAAGATGTCCGGGAACGGCTCTTCAACCCAGGGGTCGATCTCATCCGCAGTGCCCGGCAGCGGACCGGATATGTGCAGCCGCGCGCCGCGCGGAAGGTCGGCGTTGTTGGCCCGCACATTGCGATACAGATAAAGATGCACGTCAAGACCAAGCTTCTTCTGACAAGGCGCGAGCCGCCGCACCCACTGCGCCGCCATCTCACGCCGCTCCCGCCACTCGGCTGTATCACTTCGGACCCGGTCCGGCATATCAATCAGGAATGCCAACGCGCGATCCGAAGGACAGGGCCTAAAGACCCTTTCGATGAGCGCTGCCAATGCCTCTCCGCTCAATTCTTCCCGCATTGTTCCTCCTGGGACAATCTGACGTAGCTTGAACAGATCATAGATAACACAAGTCGGGCGGAACTATCTTAGACAAAATTTCTGCCACTTAGACGGTGACAAGGCCAGCGCGAGAGTCAGACAAGCGTTACCTTAAAGTTGCGAAAATTCGCGTTGGGAAAGATGGTCGACGTCCAGGTCCAGGTCCGCGTGCGGAAAAAAGGGCCGGTTCTGGGAATCACGGTTCAGCCAAGGGTCAGTTTCGTATTCTCAATCTCCGATCCGTACTCCTCCCAAGAGGCTCATCTATGGATTGGATAAAGATTATGAACGATGAGTGTCCACGCTTTCCCTTAGCGCGCGCCGCGCCGGGCGCCACATTCAACCGAATGTTGGGCAGCCCTGTCTGAAGCTCTTTTCCAGAACTCTGCATGTCCAATCCCTTTACCGGCCTGGATGCTCGAACGGGCCTTCGAGAGAAGCGCCCGGAACCTGGGCGAGCGGGACAATAAGAGGCGCTCCAGATCGTCATCGTCGGAGGGAGCAAGCAGGACCGCTACGGCTCGACCATTGCGGGTAATTACAACGGGTCCGGAATTCCCCGCCTCGTCCAGGAATGCGCTCAGCTTCGCTTTAACCTCGGCCAAACTCACGATTCTCATGTTACAAACTCCTCACCGGCGATGAACAACCGCTCTCTATCCTTCAAGCCGATTGCCAAGACCCAGACCTCTCGGGTTTGAGAGCTGAACTCGTAGAAAACTCGAAACTGATTCCGGGCCCCACATCGAAGCTCCCAGGTCGCACCATACGGACCAGGCTGATCCTCCAATGGCTTGCGATTCTGCGTGGCCTTTCCCGGCATGAAAGAAAGCTGCTCTTCGATCGCTCGTCGAATCTCCCTGTGAAGATTGGGCAAGATTGCGTCGACATGACGGCTGACCTCGGGCGAGTAGGTGATCGTATAGCGGGAGCGGCGTGCCATCGACCAGAATTATAGTCATTCCCTGCCTGCCCGTCAAGCGATCGAGCGCGGCTCCTGGAGACAACCATCTTGCCCGCCCAATGTCTCGTGCTCACCTGCGGATGGGGCGGCTGACCAATCGGAGACTTCAGGCAGCAGTTGCTGCAGGTGCCCAAGAAAGTGAAGGTAAGATGAAAATGTGGACACCCAGAGCGCAGGGATAAGCCGGCATGAAGCAGACAAAACGTAAGACACCCACAGTTCACTGCATCTTTGAGGGTGTCCAAGCCTTCTCCGACAACTGGAGATCCTATCAGCGACAGAGGATGCCGACTCTCTGTCCGTAACCTGCAATGGAAAGCCGTATGGTGGAACTTTACGAGTGCGGTACTCAACCGTCCAGGCGACCACAGCTGAGGGTCGCCCACTTTCACAGGGAGAATTGGAGGATGCTTCGAAGCGGTATTGGAGCCGTTGGGCGACCAAAACATAATGCCGGCCATTGCAGCTGAGTTGATCTACTCCAACGTCGACCGTTCCGCAGCTGCAAAATTATGGGCGCAGACAGAAAACAGACAGCGCGCACAATGCCCTTGGAGCCTTCCATCGCCAGTCGGTTATGTACGATATCGCCACTATTCGCCCGCTACGCAGTGCAGCGGCATCAAACCCGGATTCCAAAGAGGTATGATTTATGACTGCAGGCCGCTACTGACTTGCCGTGTAGTGGAGCTTGCATTTTGAGCGCCCGGACTCGGTCAGATCGGCCTTTGACTTACTTGCTGGATACCGCCGTGAAATTTACTTCGTATTCATCTGATTCGTTGACCTCCACCAGCACCCCTTCTGGATTTTGAATCCGCTGAGGGCGATAAACAAATTCCCATTCACCTCCTGGGACGCTTTTGCGTTTGCGCACCGAAACGTCTGACGATCCGGGGATTTCAAGAGTCACTTTGTAAGCGCCAGGCTTAAGGCCCATCAGCATGAAGTGACCGCTCTTGTCGGTCTTCAAATTCATCGCCTTCTGCCCCATGGCATCGGTCCATTGCACTTTAACTGTTGCTCCCTGAATAGCTGTGCCGCCGGAACCTTTCACGGTCCCTTCGACAGATTTGTTTGGTGTCCCCTCAACAGATTTGTTCTGTGTCAGGATCTGACCCGTCGGCTGCCCGATAAGATCCTCCAAGTTCGGCGACGGCGCGTTACGGAGCGTCACGTCAATCCTACGCGAGGATGCCTTGTCGGTCACATCAATTATGACCGGACGCCACGTATTGTCGACTAGTTCTTCCGCCTTGATCAGATATGAATGTCCTGGCTCCGCGACAAATGACACAAGGAGTGGGGAGCTGTACACCCTGATGTTGGGGCCTGGGTTGAGATCGTAATGCACATTGAGCGTGTGTGGTCCAGGATCGATAACCAACTCAAATCTCCCACCACGGCCAAACGCGCCGGAGGGATCTCGGCGTCCGTCGATTTCATAAAGCCACATGGTGGCTGCGCCAAAATTCGCCACAGTACCGCGATTGCTCAGAATGGCGGGTGGTGCTGAGCCAGACTTGGTTGCTAAATTATAATGAGTTAGCGCACAGGACGAGGCAAGGACTGCCGAAATCACACACATTAAGAGGCACAGCATGTCTTTGTTATCATGCTTCATTTGTTGAACCCTCCGCTAGACGTGTGCGTTCAGGAATCCCTGGTGAGCAGAGTATATACCCGCCTGCCCAAGTGGTAACAGAGGATTGGATCAACTGCCGTGTGCGCCTCTGAGTTGCTTATTACTTTCCCGCCTTCCATTCCGGTGATTTGAACCGCAAAACTGCCCTATTGTGTCACCACGATATGCGCTTTGTCGTCCGCTTCGCGGGAGCAGCCAGCGGCGAAAGCAGTAGAGGAACCTGTGTCAGGTCTGGAAAATTCAATTTTCGCGCACCCGCTGTGGCAAAGGCCCGGGAAGCCTCCAAGAAAATCTCAAATTTTCCAGGCCTGACACCACGCTCGGCTGTGAGATTGCAAATTGGTCCTCGCAATTCCATCGAGAATATGCCATAATTGGCATACGGTTGGATTTCTATGATGCTGCCTGGGAAGAAAGCGGCGACCAAGCCGCTGATTTGGATGGGGGATTCGTTGGAAACCGTGAGGAGTTTTCTTCCGGCAGTCAAGGATGAAATCGGCTTCGCACACTACCAGGCGCAGACCGGAAACAAGCACGTAAACGCGAAGCCACTGAAGGGTCTGGGACCGGGTATATTGGAAGTCGTCTCCGACTATCGCGGCGACACGTTTCGAGCGGTCTATACGGTGAGGCTAGCGAACAAGGTTTATGTCCTGCACGCTTTTCAGAAAAAATCGAAGCGCGGAATTGCCACTCCCAGAGCAGACATCGATCTCGTGAGACATCGCCTGAAATGCGCGATCGAATTGCACTCGGAACAGGGGGATTGATATGTCTAAACAAGACTTTGTTGAGAGCAGCGGGAACGTCTTCATTGACCTCGGCTCGCCTCGGGCGGAAGAAGCCCTTGCCAAGGCGGAACTCGCGCAGAAGATCATCGACATCATCCGCACTCGGCGTCTTACTCAGGTCCAAGCCGCCGAATTATTGGATGTGGATCAGCCCAAGATTTCCGCTCTCACCCGTGGGAGGCTTTCAGGTTTTTCCATTGACCGGCTCTTGCGCTTTCTTATGTTTCTCGGGCACGACATCGAAATCACGGTCAAATCTCGTCGCCGGACCCACACGCGCGCACGTCTGCTGGTTGCATAGGAGTCT
>Ga0187882_1000288_pt1 | contig 57276 bp, 50 predicted proteins | sample June2016WEW_19_1_3_FD_132991 | JGI IMG/M metagenome (GOLD analysis project Ga0187882, IMG submission 132991) | Peatland microbial communities from SPRUCE experiment site at the Marcell Experimental Forest, Minnesota, USA - June2016WEW_19_150 | ecosystem: Environmental > Terrestrial > Soil >... | reverse complement strand
TTGAAGCGAAGAATGCGGCGCCACATGAGATAAGCCAGTGGCGCGAGTCCCATCGGCGCGCCCGGATGACCCGAATTCGCCTTCTGTACGGCATCGATCGCCAGCGTCCGGATCGTAGCAATCGTCAGATCTTCAATCGATATGCTGTCCGTTTTGTCCATTGCGCGGTCCTCCTGAGTGTCTTGGCAATACCGCCGGGCGTGAGGTCGTGCCAGGCATAGATCCTACCGCATCGTAGACATTGGAGTCTGCCTGATCCGTGCAAGTTTTTCCACTTTGAAATAGTAACACCTGGCAGGGGTTCTCAGCGCCGTTCGAACAGCCTGATTATTCTCGCACCGGTCGTATTCCGCCGGCAGACCCGTAACGCGGCGAAATTGGCAATTGACGGGATCGCGGCGCTCCCAGGTCGTCTCTTCGGACTGGCAAGACCAATGGCCATCCGGTAGGTTTTCAGAGTGCCTGCGCCCCCATCCTTGGTAAAATAGACGGAATCAAGCACACAGGTTGGCAGATGTGATCCTCGATCATGATTTCGAACTCTGCCAGCAGCACTTCGGAGCTTCGCAGGGCATGCGCCTCCGGAGTGGCGTACAGGATGAGCGAGGGATCCGGGTCCAGGCCCGTACCTGCCTTTCTCGCCGCTTCATTTGCCAGGCGGACGATGATCAGAGCGAGGTTGGCGGCATCGAACTCGCAGTCATGATGAGTCTTGGCTATCACACAGTAAACGTCTGGAATGTTCCAGTGGCGAAGCAGATTGGCACCCAGTTGGCAATGTGCGGCATTCAGGACTTCCTTGATCAGCGGAGGCGATAGGGCGAGGTCCTGCCCCTCGGTTTTCTTGATTTCGTCGATGGCCTTCAGGATGAGGAGCTCGCCGATGTCGTGGAGAAGGCCGCCCAGAAAGCACTCTTCCTCGATGTCCTGCGATTGGAGGCGCTTTGCCAGCCATTGGGCCGCCATGGCGGTCGTACTGGAATGGCGCCAGAGTTCCTCCAGCATGATCATCAGTTGAGGGTCGGCGGCCTTGTATTTGGCGTGTTCGGATGCAAGGTACACCAGGCGTGTCACTTGATTGATGCCAAGGCGCACCACGGCGTTGCGAATCGTTCGGATGGGTACCAGGCCGCAAAAAAAGGGCGAGTTCGCCGCACGCAAAACCTCCACGGCCAGCGCCTGATCGCTGGAGATCAGCCGCTCCACTTCCGCTACATCATGATCCGGCTGCGCGGCGATTTCCCGGAGCCGGTAGGCCACTTTATTGAAAACAGGTAACGAGAGCCTGTCGGATTCGATCAGTTTGTTGATTCTGTCGAGCAAGGATCCGCTGTCGGATGTCACATTTCCCCCAGTAGCCTGCGCAACTCACTGACGGGCCTCGGCCTGGAAAGTCTCGGCACTTGTCGAATGATCTCATCCCAGCTGGTAAGTCCCTGCGCACCCTTGAAAATTGCGTCTTCCAGCAGAGTCACCAGACCGGTCGACTCCGTGCTGATCCGCCGGATCTCATGCGAAGTCTTTCTCGCGATAATCGCGTCCTTTACGACCTCATTCAGCACCAGCAGCTCGAAAACCGGAATGCGGCCCGTGTAGCCCCGGTAATGGCAGCGAGGACAGCCACGGCCGGTCTTAAAAGTAAGCGCGGCCGCATCTCTGGGTTCATAGCCCAGCCTGCGGATCTGTTGCGCGGTGAGCGGCTGGTCTTCGGCGCAGTGAGGACAGAGCCGCCGCATGAGGCGCTGCGCGACCACACTCACCACCGTCGACGAGATGAGAAAGGCCTCGATGTTCATGTTGAGGAGGCGCAACAATCCGCCGATGCTATCTTCGGTGTGGAACGTCGTCAGAACCTTATGTCCGGTCAGTGCAGCCTGGATCGCGGTCTCGGCCGAGAAGAGGTCGCGGATTTCACCGATCACCATGACGTCCGGATCCTGGCGCACCATGTGTTTAAGCGTGTCCTCAAACGTCACGTTGATCTTGGCATTGATGGAGCACTGGCCGATGCCGTCAATCACGTATTCGACCGGGTCTTCCGCCGTAATGATGCTGATCTTAGGGTTGTTCAGATACTGCACCGAGGCGTAGAGGGTCGTGGTTTTGCCCGAGCCCGTGGGCCCCGTGATGATCACGACGCCGCTCGGCGCATCCAGCGCATCTTCAAGATAGCGGCGCACGATTTCCGGCGCCATTCCGATCTCTCTGATTTCGAGCAAGTGGTTGCGGTTGTTGAGAAGCCTCATTACGATCTTCTCGCCGTAAATCGTGCCATAGGTCGAAACGCGGATATCCAGGGGCATGCCTTTGATGTCAAAGGTAATGCGGCCATCCTGATGCCGCCGTTTTTCCGCGATATCGACGTTTGCCATGATTTTGATCCGATTGGTCAGGGGCGGCGCCAGGTCGAGCGGAAACTCCTTGTGAATCACGAGAACTCCGTCCTTCCGCAGGCGGATCCGCAAGCGGTCCTTCATGGGCTCGATGTGAATGTCCGAGGCGCATCCCTCGACGGCAGTGGCCAGGATTTCGTTGACTGCCTGGATAACCAGGTTTTCCGTGGTCTGCACGAGCGGGCGTCCTACCTTCGACGCTTCCAATCGGATCAGGGCCTGATGGATTTCCTCCGATCTGGCAATGCCGCTAATGAGATTTTCGCCGAACAGTCTCCTGGCCGCGTCGACCGCTTTGCGGTCGCTCGGGTCCGTAAACGCCATGAGCACGGCGCCATCGCGTTTCCCGAGCGGCACGCACTCGTTGGTTCGGAGCCAGGACAGCGGAGCTATGCGCAGAAAATCCGGATCGGGAGGAAAGGATGACGGAGTAAGGTTCTCAAATCCCAGCTGGTAGGAGAGCACCTCGATCAAGTCATCTTCCGTGAGCAGGTGGCATTCTATAAAGATCCGTCCCAGCTTGGTGCCCGGCTTTTCCGCTTGGAGCGACAGCGCCATCTTGAGGTCGGCTGCACTCAGGTACCCAAGCTCCACCAGAAGGGAGCCCAGAGGGAGGTCGACGCGGTTAGCTCGCAGCATCGCGCGGACTTCGTCCGGCGAGACAAAGTGAAGCTCTTGCAGTATGCCGATCAGGGTTCGGGGCGTGCTCAATTTGCCACGGATGCGCTGCGCATAACGCAGTTGTTCCCGGGAGATGCGCCCCTGCTGCACCAGAAGTTCTGCAATGTGCTCACCCTTGTCTCTGGTCGTACCATCGGAGGAGGCAACGCCTGGGGAAGCAACCTGCTGCTGCGGCGCCTGTGCGCCGGCATTGTACAAATCAGCACTCACGGGAGTGGAGGAAATCATGCAGATGCCAACCTGTTCCTTTGTCTAATTCGGGCCGATTACCCGCCGGATGGCGCAAGATGCACAAAACACGCAATACTGCAAACCCCATATCGGCACATGCAGACACGAGCTTCACAAACCTCGCCGCCTGGTTGGCAACGGGACGTCCGCACATTCGGGTTGCCGTGGAACCGCGTGTGAGTCCCTTCGACGCTGGGGCGGAAGGAACGGCCTCGATCGCCTCCGGATCAGCAGGGTGTCGTTGCATTTCATTACGGAAACGGTGGTTTAGCTGCAGCAAAGAAAAATCCTGGGATTGGCAGAGGCGGATCAGTTTCGATAAAAGACGCGGGTTCGAGCAGGAATCGCGGTGTCATCGATCTCATCGCCGCTGACGATGCGCCCATCGGGGAAGCGGTAGTAGGTCGATGGATAATTCCATCTGATGCCCGCTATGCGGGAGGGCGGCCTGCGGCTTAGCACGTAACCGCCGCTTACGTAGCCGACCAATACTCGCGTTCCCGGCGGAAGGTGATCCAAAAGCGATCGACTGGCGGCGGTGCTCCTGAAATCTTGTCCCGTACGAACGAGGCCGTTGGGCAGGAAATAAATGGTTGTTGCCTGATCGAAGGTGTCGCCTGCCAACGCCCGCGCGCTGTCGCCGTTCTTTCCGATCTCGAGAAAACCCGGCTTCGACAGCTCTTCTCCTCCTTCGGTCACCTGAACCCGCGTGCCATCAGGGATCTTGTTCCAATTCTGGATCTGGTCGCCACGCAGCTGCTTGCCGTCGGGAAAAGTGTAGATAGTCTCGGGACGGTCGTACCGTTCACGAGCGATGTGCCAGGGCGTCCAGTCTCGGGAAACCGTATTAGACTCAGTCGGAGTTTGATTGGCCTGAACGGAAGGGGCCGGAGCATGCGCGGCCGCCCCGGCGGCGGCGGCCGATTTGTGCCCGAACAGAAAGGCATAGAGCTCGGCATCGCCCACGATCAACCGGCCGGCCTCCACATCCGCGTCATGTTCGGGGCCGGGAGCCAACCCCAATCGTGATCGGACATCGGGTCGCGCGAAAATCATGCCACATCTCTTCCGTCCCCGATGGTCGCGCCGAAAAAAGCGGTTTGGGCACCCATAGGCGACCATCGAATGAGTAAGCACCTGCTTGTCTGTTATTCCGTAAATGTCTTTCAGCTGGCGCAACAACTCACGTAGCGCCAAGGTTTGCGCATCGGTGATATCCCGATCGTGGTAACCGACCACCTCGATGCCGATCGAGTAGTCATCGATGTTCCGGTGCCCATCCCATATGCTTCGGCCCGCGTGGGTCGCAATCTTTTCACGATCGATGATGCGGAGGATGCCGCCGTCGGTCTTCACAAAGTAATGGGTCTCACCCTGGCGCCAGACTTTGTCCAGTGACCCAGACTCCGCTCCCTCCGTGGTATGGAGAACGATGTACAGAGTGTGCGGTCTCAACGGCCTGTGGGCGCTTCTTGGACTGAGATGGTCGGCGATTCTGAGAGCCTGCTGCGCATCCGCGGACACAACCCTCGGACACCGCAGTGTGGCTGAGAACGCCAGGAGGGTGCCGAATCCTGCCCGCAAGAGATCGCGTCTGGTGTGCAGATTAGTAGTCTCGATCATCGCTCGACCTTGGATGTTCCGCCGAGCCGATTTTCTAACAGATCCGCGCGCCCAACTCAAGCGCGGAAGACACGGGGTCTCGTGTTATCTCTTGAAAAGATCCAGAAACGCCTGACGGTGGCTGTTTTCAGGCTTGGGCGGAGCTGCGCCGCTCCCCTGTTTTTCAACCATAACCTTCGCTTGGAAGAACGGGCAGAGGTTATTAGCACTCTTGTTGGGAACGCGCACTTCGACAGGCTTGACACATTCGTTGCGCGCCGAGGGATCGAAGTTGAGGCAGTTCCGGCATGTGTGCAAATCCGTTCCGCAATTCTTGCACGTGTCCGTTACCTGGATCTGATCCGTTACCTGGATTTCCGCCGCGCAATTGTTGCATCGGGTGATCAGGTGGAAGCGCGTCTCGATGCGAGACCCTGCTCCCTTCTGGCGCGGCGGCGGTTTCGGCCGCTTTTCACGGTCATCGTCCTGATAGCCGGACTGACGATACTTTCTGCTCATTTTCCTCCTTAGAGAACGCTGTATTGGAGAAGACCAGCAGAGACGGGATTCCAAATTATAATACACGCCTCACTCGATGCGGTCCAGACACTCCTCGATGAAATCAGATGAGATTCCTCTGCGGGATAATGCTATGATTTGCCGCCGGCATTCTTCGAGGAGGACGATTTGCGGCCGTTGGCGCGCCGCACTCATCCTGTATCCATGGTCCCTTCAGGCGCAACCCCGCTCAGGATTGCTCTTGTCTTTGGAACACGCCCGGAGGCCATCAAGTTGGCGCCGCTGGTCAAGCGCTTCCAGGCTAACCCGGACCGGTTTGCCTGCACCACTATCGTTACCGCTCAGCATCGCGAGATGCTCGATCAGGTTTTGGATCTATTCTCTATCCGCCCGGACTACGATCTCGACATTCTGCGTCCGCGCCAGAGCCTCGCGCAAATAACCGCCGCGGCGATTACCGGCCTCGATGCGGTGCTTGCCAATATACAACCCGATTTTGTCCTAGTTCAGGGGGATACGTCCACTACTTTTATCGGCGCCCTCGCGGCCTTCTATCACAAAGTGCGCGTCGCCCATGTGGAAGCCGGCCTGCGGACCCGCCAGAAGTACTACCCGTATCCGGAGGAGATCAATCGTTCCCTGACGGGCGTGCTGGCCGACGCACACTTTGCCCCCACTGCATTGGCTCACGACAATCTTGTCTCGGAAGGAGTGCCGGCGGATCGTATCTGGGTGACCGGGAACACGGGAATCGACGCGCTGAATGATGTTCTGGAGTGGAAGCAGGAGTGCGCACACCCCGTGCTGCGCCGGATCGCAGCCGCGAAGCGCCGCATGATATTGGTCACATCACATCGCCGGGAAAACCATGGCAAACCGCAGGAACGGATTTGCTCCGCCCTTCTCCGCCTGGCACGTGAGTTTCCGGATATCGCCATCGTATTTCCAGTACATCTCAGCCCTGCCGTCCGCGATACGGTTCTTCCGCAGCTGAGAGAGCAGAAACAGATCACTCTGCTCGACCCGATCGACTACTTTGAGACGATTCACTTCATGAAAGCTGCGCATCTCATTCTGACTGACTCCGGCGGTATCCAGGAAGAGGCTCCTTCGCTCGGAAAGCCCGTGCTGGTGCTCAGGGAGACTACGGAGCGTCCCGAGGGAGTGGATGCCGGCTCGGTGCGATTAGTGGGAACCGAATCCGGTGCCATATTCGATGCCGCAGCTCAGCTTCTCACCGACAGCGTCGCCTATGGAAATATGGCGGAGGCAATCAATCCTTATGGCGATGGGCACGCGTCCGACCGCATCATCCAAGCTCTGGAGTTCATGACAGGACGGGCGGAGAATCCCGCGCCTTTCGCATCCCCAGTACGCATCAGGACAGTAAGCACTGCGCGAGAGCCGAGTTAGTTTCTGTCTCGAGACTCGCTACAGAAACTAGTCAAGCCTGCAACGCGGAGAGCTCTGTTTGCAGCCGCTCCCAGTCTTCCATGAATCGCCCAAGTTCTTCCTGCAGCTGTGCATGCTCGTCCATGGTGGCGCGGAATAGGGCGTAATCCCTATAAAGATCTTCGGATGCCAGCCTCTGTGCCAGTGTTGCGATGCGCGTTTCATGGGTGTGGATCATCGCTTCAACGCTCTCGATTTTCGCGGTCAATTGCTGGATCTTGTACGGATTGACTTTCCTCTTGATGCGCTCGCGTCCCACGCCATCATCCTGGCGCTGAGAGCCGGCCGTGGCGGGCAGATCCGGCACCTCCTCAGCTCTTGCTTCCTGTTCCGCTTTCTTCTTGTAAAGGTAGTCCTCGTAATTTCCGAGATACGGTACGGCAGTTCCGTTTCCGATCTCCAATACCTTCGTTGCCAGACCATCAAGGAAGTAGCGGTCGTGGCTTACAAAGACGATCGTACCGCCGTATTCCCTCAGCGAATCCATCAGCATGTCCTTCGACCGAATGTCCAGGTGATTCGTGGGCTCATCCAGCAACAGACAGTTCGCAGGTGAAAGCAGCAGCTTGCAAAGCACCAGGCGGCTGCGTTCGCCCCCACTGAGAACCGACACCGGTTTTTCGATCGAGTCGCCGGAAAACAGAAAACAGCCCAGCAAGGTTCGCAGCTGGGGCACGATATAGGGCGGCGCAATCTCGTAGACTTCCTGCCAAACCGTCTTTGCAGACGTCAGCAAGTCGTCCTGGTCCTGAGAGAAGTAGGAAACAAGGACGTTATGTCCTTCCCTGCGCGTTCCCGCCGCCAGCGTCAGCCTGCCTGCAAGCAGCTTCATTAAAGTGGACTTGCCAGCACCGTTGGGTCCCACCAGTGCGATGCGGTCTCCCTTCTCGAGGATCATATTCAAGTCGGTGAAGATCGGCGCTCCGCCATAGCCGGCGGTTGCATCCGCCAACTCGAGTACCACACGCCCTGTACGGGGACCCTCGGGAAAGCGGAAATGGATCGGCTTGGCTTCGGGCGGCAGCTCGATCAACTCCATGCGCTCCAGCTCCTTGAGCCGGCTCTGTACCTGCGCCGCCTTCGTGGCCTTGTAGCGAAACTTGTCCGCAAACGCCTTGATGCGTGCGATCTCCTGCTGCTGGGCTTCGTGTGCGGACACCAGCTGTGCCAACCGCTCTTCCCTTTGCCGCACGAAGTCCTGGTAGTTGCCCTTGTAGAAATGGACGGTCCGCGTGCGTATCTCGAGAACTCTCCGTATGGTAGCGTCCAGGAAATAGCGGTCGTGGGAAACGAGCAGCAACGCACGGGGATAATTCTGCAGGTAGTCCTCGAGCCAGTTGCGGGACTCCAGGTCGAGGTGATTGGTGGGTTCGTCGAGGAGAAGAAGGCTCGGCTGCTGCAGGAGCAGCTTCGCAAGCGCGATGCGCATCTGCCAGCCTCCGCTGAATTCTTCGCAAGGGCGGGACCAGTCAGCCCTTGAGAATCCGAGACCATGAAGGACCGCACCGACTTTGGCTTCCAGCGCGTAACCGCCCCGCAACTGAAAAACATGGGTAAGAGAGGCGTATCGCGCCGTTGCTTTCTCATAATCGGGCACCGAATGATTCATGTCGGCGAGTTCGTGCTCCAGCCGGCGGCACTCCTGCTCCAGGCCGCGCAGCTCCTCAAACACCGTGAGCGCCTCTTCGAACACGGTCCTGCCACGCACGAAAAGTCCATCCTGCGGGAGATAACCGAAGCTCAGTTCCCGAGCGCCGATAGTCTCTCCCTCATCCGGCGGCAACAGGCCGGCTAGCATTTTCATGAGGGTTGACTTTCCGGTCCCGTTATCTCCCACGAGACCGATCCGGTCGCGCTCGTTGATCTGAAAACTGAGCTCCCGGAAAAGCCATTCGCCGCGGAACGCCTTGCCGAGGCCCTTGATTTGAAGCATGATTCCCTCGAAAATCGTTTAGTTTAACATATGGCAGCCCGCATGGGGGCGGATGCGGACCCTTGGACGCGTCGTCTGAGACAATCTGCCATGGGAATCCTGAAGAGTGAGTCATGACAGCTTCATGCGGAGCAAAAGCGGTAGTCCTCGTCAGCGGAGGTGTCGATTCGAGTACGGTGCTCGCACTAGCAAGAAAAGAAGGGTACGAGGTCCATGCCCTGACCTTTGATTACGGCCAGCGCCATCGTCATGAATTGGCGGCAGCACAGCGCATCGTTACGGCCATCGGGGCCAGGCAGCATGTCATCGCGAAGATCGACCTGCGCGTCTTTGGAGGCTCGGCGCTGACGGCCGACCTGGAGGTCCCCAAGGGGAGGTTTGCTGCGGCTTCGAGAGCAGAAATTCCGGTTACTTATGTGCCCGCGCGCAACACGATCTTTCTGAGCTTCGCTCTGGCCTGGTGCGAGGTACTGCAGGCACACGATATTTTCATCGGCGCCAATGCCGTCGATTACTCCGGATACCCCGACTGCAGGCGTGAATTCCTCGAACAGTTCGAGCGACTCGCACAAGTGGCCACCAAAGCCGGCGTGGAGGGAAGCGTCCATTACCGTATTCATGCACCCCTGCTGTCCATGAGCAAGGCCGACATTATCCGGGCGGGCTTTGAGGCAGGCGTCGATTTCGCCCTCACGCACAGTTGCTATGATCCTTCGGCAGAAGGACTGGCCTGTGGCGCTTGCGATTCGTGCGAGCTGCGGCGACGGGGTTTCCTCGAAGCCGGTATTACAGATCCGACGAGGTACCAGGAGATCAAATCCGGAACATCGAATCTCAAAAATGGAGCCTGAGCGTGCGCAATCGGGGACAATCCCCGATTGCGCGCGTTTGGTTAGATCATGGGTCAAATATCCCGGCCGGCGGCAGTGAAGCTTTTTACCGGTATCCTCACTTCATTGCCTGCAATCATTCCGGAAGTCGAAAGTTGTCTCAGAGCGAAGTTAGGCGCCATAGACTTGCGCAGTGGCGAGTTCCCTTTTGATTTGACGCGTTACTATGAGGAAGAGATGGGGAGTCCCATCATCCGGCTCTTCGTGGCGTTTGAGACCCTGTTCTCACCGGCGCAGCTCGCCATCGTCAAGACCGCAACCAACGATCTCGAGGCTGAGTTTGCTGCAAGACAGACCGGGATCTGCCGTCCTGTAAACCTCGATCCCGGTTATCTCGAGGAATCAAAAATTGTACTGGCATCCACGAAAAACTTCTACCACAGGATCCTGCTGGCGGATGGGATCTATGGAGAGGTAACCCTGCATTACTCGAAACACGCGTGGCAGGCCTTTCCCTGGTCCTTCCCCGATTTTCGCAGCGGCCGCTATGATGAGTTTTTTACGAATTTGCGTCGGGTGTACAAGCAGCAATTGAGAAAGGACTTACCCCGTAGTGGGGTCTCCGAGGATTGAGCAGTTTGGTCCGGAGAGAACCGGCTGGAGGCACCTGTCCACAAGCGTTTAGAGGCCCCCTCACCACTTTACGCCGCTGGCGCCTGCGGACAGGACCGTTTGTGCAACCTCCATCCCGAGGTTGTGTTCGCAGAAGAGTTGCCTGTGAACCACCCCGGTCGTGAAGCGGTTTCAATCTGGGGCGTTATGCCCTTTGATCACAGGGTCAGTCTGCCCGAGATTTTCAGCATCCACCGGCCCATCGGCCAGTCTCCTATGGGGCACCCGCCAAGATCGCCTGTCGTACTGATTGTGAGTCAAAGACCCGGCAGCAATCCTCGCATGGCGCTACGACATTCATAATGTCGCCGAGGAGCGTCCATCTCCCGGACAAACCCAACTAATCAATGAATAGCACAATGCCCAGATTACATAAAGAAAGAAAAACCGCAGCGAAAGTCCCACCGGATCATCAGCCACTGCACCATGTGTACCGATGGTTAAGTAAACAAAAGACATTAGCAGGCCAAACCACACAGCGCCCTATTCTTCATTCGCCGGTGACCCGGCGAGCAGGACGTCAAACGGCACGAGTTGTGGGCCGTTTTCCGTGCAAATAGCATATTTGCCGTTCTGACCATACATGCTGACGCCCGCATACTGTCCATTGGCGTTCAATATATAAAAGCTGATATTGAAATTCGGATCTCCGTTGGATTTAAGCAGGTGCTTTTCGACAGTGTTTGCCTTGATTCGCTTCAGCCCTTCCATGCCCGCGTCTTTGGGACTCAAGCCTCGGCGCATCGCTTCCACGACAAAGAACGATGTCAGATTGTAGAGGTTTGCTTCGCCCCGTCCCGTTGACCCGGCGGCGCCGATAGCATTATCCACGTACACGCCCGCACCCAAGATTGGGGAATCTCCGGCGCGTCCCGGAATCTTAAAGGCCATGCCGGCGGTCGTAGTAACACCGCAGATTTCACCCTTTGAGTTTATGCCGTCGCAGTTGATCGTGCCCCACAGGTGATCGAGATCGATCAATCCCTCCATAGCCATCCGCAGGCTGGCTTGATAGCCGGCCTCGAAGCGCTTTATGGGATCAAGATAGTGCTCGGGGTCAGTCCGGCGCTTCCATTCGAGCCAGAGCTTTCGCGATCCCTCCGTGTTCAGATCATCCTCGATCTTGAAACCCATATGGCGTGCAAAGCTCTGCGCCCCCTGTCCCACAAGAAGGTGGTGATCGGTATTGTCCATGACGGCTTTTGCCACGAGTGAAGGGGTGCGCACTCCTTCGAGGGCAGCAACAGCGCCGGCGCGCTTGAGGGGGCCGTGCATACAGCTCGCATCCAGCTGCACCACGCCGTCGGCATTGGGCAGGCCGCCATACCCGACGGTATTGTCCAGCGGGTCCAGTTCCACGATGTTGACCCCGGCAATAAGGGCATCGAGTACGTCAGATCCCTGGACAATCATTGAAAATGCTTTCTCAACGCAGGACTGCGTGCCCCCGTTTTTGAACTGATTTCCATTGGCGGACGAAATGACAAACGGCTTGATCTTTGAGGTCTGCACGGCAGGGGCCTGCCCGAAAACCATCCTCGGCGTCGCTGCTACAAGCCCTGCGGCGGCGGTGCTAAAAAAGAACTCGCGGCGTTTCATCTTTCTGCCCATTCTCATGTCCTCCACGAAGCTGTCAGGAAAGGAAGTTGCATCACTCCAGAAAACGCGCGTTTAGGGTCCTGTGGCCTCCAGCGTATGTCCTCACTCTATGAATCGCAAAGGGTTTCTGTCAATTTGTTTCGCGGCGGATGCCCAGGGTGGTTTCGGTTGCCTCCGCGCATTCCGGAAGGCCGACCCAGGGCCACGTTCCCCAAAACTCAGATTTACTCTCTGTCGCGTGTACGGAGGCTTTGGTGGAAAAACGGAGGCTGGTAGTAGTTAAGGGGAAACCCTAGAATCGGATCATCTGGTGACCCTGTCCGGAGGATTTGCGGAAGTTTGCAGCATGTGATGTGTGCGGAGGCAACAGTTGCACGGTCTTTCAAGAGGCGCGTTTGTTTTAGGGCGGATGTCGTGCTCTTAGAAGTCAAGGGCATCTCGAAGCGTTTTGGCGCCAACCGGGTGCTTCGGGACGTCAGTTTTTCAGTGAATGATGCGGAAATCCTGGGGCTCATCGGCCCCAACGGCGCCGGCAAAACGACGCTGTTCGAGTGCCTGGCCGGCGTACTGCCTGCTGATCAGGGCTGCGTCTTTTCCAATACCCACCAGGTGGAGGCCAACCAAAGGTCATCCGTACTTTTCTTTGTTCCGGATGGCATCGCCCCCTGGCCCGACCAGCCTGTGCAATGGGCGCTCCAATTCAGTCTTGGCTTTTGGGGCGGCCGCCGGCATCTTTATCGAGATGTCCTCAACGATCTCGGGCTTGAGCCGTTTCTGCACATGCCGATAGGCACCCTGTCCAAAGGGCAACGCAAGCGAGTCCTTCTCGCAATAGGTTTACTCTCGCCACAGCCGGTCCTCGCCATTGATGAGCCGTTCGACGGTCTTGATTTACGGCAGAGCCGCGAGGCGGTTGTTGCTTTACGCAACCATGTGTCGCATGGCCGGACCCTGTTTGTTTCGATTCACCAAATCGGAGATGCCGCGAGGATTTGTGATCGCTTCATCCTCTTGAGCGACGGCCGGGTCGCCGGCGAAGGAACGCTCGAAGAGCTGGCCGCGCTCGCAGGCAAGAGGCTGGGCCAAGCGCCGCCATCCGACTTTGAGGAGGTGTTTCTTGCGCTCACCTGACGGCGCGTGGAGATGGCTGCTGCGGAAGGAGTGGCGCGAGTTGGTGGCCTCGACCTCGTGGTGGGTGATGTTCATCCTCGCCGGCCCTCTCGTCGGCCTGTCTTTCATCAGCGCGGTGCGCGCCTATGGCGAAGCAAGCGGCGTTGGCGGCACGGCGGGTGGTCTCGCGGACGCCCTCTGGCCCCTGGATGGCGTCCTCGTTCCCACGCTCAGCGCTTACGAGATCATCGCTCTGTTCCTGCTGCCGTTCGTTGCGATTCGCGTGGTAGCCGGGGATCGTCAGAGTGGCGCCTCGAAACTCGAGTTGCAGCATCCAATGTCTCCGATCGGACGCATGAGCGCGAAGGTGCTCGTGTTGCTTGCAGGGTGGTGCCTTGCGGGCCTCCCGGCCGTGCTGGCCTGCGCGCTGTGGAAGATCTATCACGGCAGCATCTACGCGCCCGAAGCGGGGACCGTCGTCTTCGGACATCTTCTCCATGCCGGTCTGATCATTGCCCTGGCTGCCGCCGCGGCCTCGATGACCGAGCATCCGTCCACGGCCGCAATCCTGACGCTTGCGTTTACCGTCGGCACGTGGGTGCTGAACTTTGTGGCGGCGGTCCAGGGCGGCCTGTGGGAACGGCTGGCCCGATACACGCCCTCTGAAATGCTGGCTACCTTCCAGCACGCGCTGTTCCGTCTCAATCTCGTGCTTGCCGCGCTGGCGCTCATCGCCGCAGGCCTAGTTCTTGCGGCGATCTGGATGAGGCTGGGTGTGGCCGTTGGACGGCGAGCAGTGGAATCGGTCGCCATCGTCGTCGTCGCGGCCGCCATCGTTTTTGCGTGCTCGTTCGTACGGGCGGATTGGGATGCATCCGAAAACCGCCGCAATTCATTCTCCGAGCCGGATGAAGAAACCCTTGTGAAAATCAAGGCGCCTCTGACTATTGAAGCGCACCTGGCGCCGGAGGATCCGCGGCGTTTCGATCTCGAGCACCAGACGTTTTCCAAACTCAGGCGGATCCTGCCGAACCTGACTGTGCGGTATGTATCGTCGACGTCGATCGGACTGTTCGAGCAGGCGAACGCGCACTATGGCGAGATCTGGTACGACCTCGCCGGGCGCCGCACGATGAGCCGCATCACTTCCGGCGAGGGGGTGCTCGAGACAATCTATGGTTTGGCCGGCATCCAACCACCGAAGGAGGACGAACCGGAACTCCACGGACATCCGCTCGCCGTTCGGCCCGTCGGCGCGGCTCCGCTGTTCTATGTGATTTGGCCTGTGGCCATAGCAGGCATTGGATTTTATGTCAAAAGGAGGAAAAGATGAACACACCCCTAAGCCGCACACGGATTCTCATGGCGCTGATTCTGATAGTTGCGCCGCTGTTGTTCGCGGCGGATATCAAGGTGGATCTCAGCAAGGAGAAGGTCGGCGATGAGCCGAAGACTTTCCGGCCGATTGTAGGCACCTGGACGGTAGCGCAGGACGGCTCCGACAAAGTCATCATGGTCGATGGCCGGCCATGGATGGCCAACCAGAGCAACCCTACGGCACTGTTGGCAGAGAAGGCGCGCGTGTTTTATGGCGCCTCGCACGAAGAGTTTATCGATAACGTCAAGCAGTTCGCCTATTACCCGATTGCGATTCTGAACGGATTCGACAACTTCACGGATGGTTCCATCAGCCTGAAGTTCAAAACGGTCGACGGCAAGCTTGATCGCTGCTCGGGCATCCTCTTCAACGTCAAGGAAAACGGCGACTGGCTCAGCGTGCGCTACAACGACACCGAGACCAACATCGTGCTCTGGAGATTTCACGACGGCGTCCGCCGGTCCGTGAAGCGCGGCCCGGAAGGCAAGTATCCGCTCGACAGAAGCCAGTGGCACGAGCTGAAGATGACGGTGCAGGGCACGGATTTCAAAGCCTGGATCGACGATCAGCTCGCTCTCGAATACACGCTGACCGAGCCGGTATCCGGCAAGGTTGGCCTTTGGTCGAAAACCGACAGCACGAGCTATTTCAAGGACTACGTTGTCAGCCCTCAGAAGTAGGAGATCATGTATCACCCGCATAGCGAGTGGCATGAGGAAGCCCCTCGAAGGGGGCACGGGGCTGGCTCGCCCCGACGGTTGCGTCAGTTTTGACTGTGCAGCAGGCACAATTGCGTAACCGGAGGGGTCATAGCAGTAGCCATGGAAAAACCAAAGACGGCGGCCTCAGCGAGGCCAGAGACAGTAGCCCCGGGCAAGCGAAGCGCGGCCCGGGGTACGCCATGCCAGCAATACACGAGCCCTGGGAAGGGCGACAGAAATGTCTGTCGCCCTTCCCAGGGCTCACTCCATTGATTGCCCAAACTCCGGGCTGCGCTTCGGGGCCGTCTCAAAACTGCGGGTCATGCTGTCCGGCCTTCAAGTGGGTCCGGGCTTCAGCCCGGACTCGGAGGTTGTTCGAAGAATGCGAACAACGCCCCAAACTGGTTACCGATCAACGCTCCACAGGTATCAACCCCTTGTTTCTGCCTACTGTTACGTGTCCGGGCTGAAGCCCGGACCCACTTGACCCCGCAGAATGATTCTAGGTTTTGAGACACTCTCTTCGCTTGCCCGGAGCTACTCTCTTTCCGCCCTTCCAGGGCGCGGATCGATCAACACGAGAAATTCGGTGCCTGTCACCGAATTTCTTTCGGAAGCAGGACAGTCAGTTTTTCAGCGGCAGCTGCATCATTCAGTTTTTTATCAAGGGACGAAAAAGCCACGGAAGGAGCCCCCTCGGAAGATCGCAGCAGCTTGCAGGCCGAGAGATGCACCGCGTCAAAACCCCGCAGGCCGTATGCTTCAGCCAATCGTCCCGCCTCGAACTCGTCGAAGTCGATCACTGCAAAATGCCCCCACTCGCTGGCGAAAATTATCATGAGCCGATCATAGTCCCCTTTTTCCAGTTCGCCGGCCCTGAACCGCCGGTTCAAGGCTGAGATCATTTCAGGATAGGCCACGCGGCAGGTGGCGAGGATCTCCGCCTCCTCAGACCAACCCCGGACAAGACGGGAATAGGACTCCGTGACATACAGTTTCACCAGGCTGCTAGTATCGAGGTACAGGATCATCGGCGATCCTCCAGGATCGTTTTGGCAAGCGGCTGGCCCTTCGCCTTGATCCCCTTTATGCCTCCAGGCTTTCCGCCGGCCCACGCGGCTTTGCCCGACCCCACGAGCTGCCTGACTGCGCTCCGCTCCCGGGAAATAGGGATGAGCAGGGCGACCTCTATGCCGCGGTCCGTCACCACGATTTCCTCTCCGTGGCGCACCCTATCCACATACCCGCTTAGTTTTCCCTTCAACTCTTTGATGCCGACGGCAACCATACCCCCTCCAATCTCTTCAGGTAGTCACCACGATAGCATAATAGTAGTCACCTGAGCAATGGTGGGATCGGCTGCTGCGCTCCAGGGGTCGCATCTGTAGATTCCAGTTTTCAGATCAGAACCGGCGTGCCGAAGCGTTGAATAAAGGCGACATACGAAGCCTGCTGTGCGTTGAATTGATCCAGACGCGGCAATTCTGAAATAAAGTGAGGTTTCCGGAAACATTAGCAGGGACAGAGTTCTGCCTGATCAAACGGGTGAATACCGTATATACAGCAATATGTTTACCTGGGACGGCAGAAAGGCTAAGATTAACGTCGACAAACATGGCGTCTCTTTTTAAGAGGCGTCCACCGTCTTTTTCGACCCGGGCGGGCTCGACTGGGAAGATTGCGGAAATTCCGATGGGGAGAGGAGGCTCTCCCGGCGGGCCCGCGGGGAGATCTTCCTCTCTCTTCGGCGTCCTTTGCAGTCCCTCACCGCCTCGCCCGCCGGGTCGCCGGGATAATTCAGCGGACTTACAGGCCAAACCCCTGCCATCCTATCCCAGCCACGAAAAAGCGATTTCTTACCCATCCGATGCTCAGGGCTCCGTTGCTCATGAGGATGATGAGCCCCTGGAAGCCGTACCCGTAAAGGTCGATGAAGAGGTGGTAGCCGAGCTCAGCCGCGAACGCGATTACGAGGCCGGGGACGATCTTCAAGAGCCGCTCGCCGATCGTGGCTATCCCCATGATCGACCTGCAGATCAGGATGGCAGCGAGGAAGGCTATGCTTTCCGCCGTGCCTACATGGTACTGGTAGAAGATGACCGCCGAAATGACGATGTGCCTTCCTATCGCATAGATGATGAAATAGAAATATACTCCGGAAATCCCTTTGAGCGCGTTTCCCATTCGCATCGACCTGCAAGCGTCGAAATTATTTGGCTTGCGCAAGATTTGAAGGTTTTCCATTTCAACACGTAAGCACCCGCTGTGAGTGTGGCCCCAAGACCGGCTTTCTGCTTGCCTTTTGTCAATGCTGGGTGCATCCTGACCCTCTCCAACCGTTCGATGGCAAACGCGCCGAGTGCGATTACTAAGCATCCAGTCTTCCGCACTCGCCACTATGTTGCGGCCTATGGGCGCACGCTGGCGATCATTGGCACTCGGGTGATCGTTGGGGACGGCAAATGTTTGTATCGAGGAGAACTGGGAAATTCCTGTTGCTGCTTGGTCTGGCCCTCGTTGTCTTTTATTCGCCTATTCTGTTCAGCTCTCAGTTTTCGATCCTGACTGGCTTCGATTCCGCAGCCATGGATTACCCCTGGTACAACTATATTGCCTTTAGTCTGAAGCACGGCAGCATTCCATTCTGGGATCCATACACGCAGGGAGGCCGAAGTTTTATAGGCGAAACTGCTACGGGCGCCTTCTCGCCGGTAAGACTGGCGTCAGCGTGGCTGCTTTCGAAAGACGGAGCCTTTTCACCCAGATCCATGCATGTGGTCTATGTGTTCCTGCATTTCTTGGCCGCCGGTCTGATGTTCGCCCTTGCTCGAAAGCTTGGACTCAGCCGGTTTGCGGCTTTGCTTGCCGGATTATGCTTCTCGGTGGCTGGATTCACCGGGCGTGCCAGCTGGTTCGACATGCTCGATTCGGCCGTATGGCTGCCGCTCATCTTCCTCCTCCAGCTGAAAGCGCTTTATGAGAAGGACCGTCTGCGCGGATTGTCATACGCGCTTTGCGCTGCGTTGGCAATGGGTATGACGGCGCTTGCCGGAAGGGTCCATATCGTCATTATGGACGCGCTATTGGTGATCGCGGCCGGCATCTTTTTTGCAGTTCATGCGCCCGAGGATCGAGAGAATTCGGCACCGAGGAAGAACCGGTGGGTGGCAAGCGGCCTGGTGGTGGCGATCATCGGCATTGTAGGTTTTGCGGCGGCAGCGGTTCAGCTCGTCCCCTCCATGGAATACGCCCCTCAGGTGATGCGCTGGATTCGTCCAGATATGGCGTTAGCAGCCACGAGCAAAATTCGGTACGCTTACTTGCACGATGGCTACAGCCCACGCGCCTTGTTTGCTTTCCTCTTTCCGTTCGTCGATGTCGGCCAAGGCGAAGGCTTCTCTCCTTATTTCGGTATCTTGCCGTTTTGCCTGGCATTAATCGGCGTCTGGAAAAACTGGGGAAATCGCTGGGTTCGTTTCCTCACCGGCGCCGTTATCGTCTCGTTATTCTACTCACTCGGAGGCGTTTCCTTTCTCCACAGGCTTGCTTATTTCTTCGTACCATATCTTTGGATCGCGCGCGAGCCGAGCCGCTTTCTTTACCTTACGCACTTTGCCACCGCGATTCTCGCCGGTTTTGGGGCCGATACCATCTTTTCTAGAGCCGATCGGCGCGCCTCGCTTACCGGTTTCATGAACGTCTTCCGCTGGTGCGTTATCAGCAGCACCGCGATTGTTGGCACGCTCACGCTGCTTCGCAGGCCGGAAGCGAACGATTGGATCGTCCTCTCGTTTCCATTTTTGGTGGGAGACTATCTGTTGCTCGCCGCTATAGATCGCGGATATCGGACGGCCGGTGCCGCCTTTCTGGTCGTCGCCATCACCCTCTGCGAAGTAGGCATCTTCAGCTGGAACATCGCGAATGTCGATGAAATTCGAGCATCCGGCAACGATCATCTGGACCGCCTGTTCAGCCTTCAACCAGTGATCTCGTACCTGAAATCTCAGCCGGGCCTGTTTCGAGTTTCTGTCGATGCGGATTATGAGCCCAACATCGGAGACGCCTATCAGGTGCAAACTACCGGGGGAATGTCTGCTACAGCATTGAAGTCTTACGACAAGCTCCTCCACCAATGCGGGCGTCTCGATGTGCTGAACGTCCGATACCTGATCCGCCAAAGCACGGCGCCCGGTAAGCCTCTGTACGAAGCAGGGGGTTGGAAGATCGTTGAAAATGTTCCCGCGTACCCGCGTGCATGGCTCGTTCATGACACCGTGGTTCAGCCCGAGCAGGAGATCTTCAAGCATATGTGCGAAAGGGACTTCGACGCCTACCGGACAGCTCTGCTTGAATCGCCGCTCGAAGCGCCGCCCCAGCCGAACGCGAAGGAGGACCTCGAGCAGGTCATCATCCGCTCTTATGATACAAATCGGATAGAGGTGGAAGCACAGGCAAAAAGCCGGGCGTTACTGGTAATGAGCGAGATGTATTACCCGGGCTGGAAAGCGGAAGTAGACGGTGGCGCGGTCACAATCCACAAGGTAGATGGAGCACTACGTGGCATCGTCGTGCCGGCAGGCAATAGCCGCGTCGTTCTGCATTATGCTCCGCGTTCGGTTGCTTTGGGCGCTTCACTCTCACTCCTGGCATTCATCGGCGTGCTGGTGTTTGGGACCGCGACTTGGCTCAGGACTAAGACGGATCACGCTCAAGCGGAAGGCGCGCCGAGACAAAGCGCGGGCTCGTGAGCGCGAAGGAGGATACTCCAGCCGGAGCAGCCTCGCTCCGCAGGCAGAGAGAATACACCCCACGGCGCTACGTGCAGCTAGCGTACCGGGCGACAGAGAGGCAGGCGCCAAGTTGCGATATTCATCAGCCTAGCCGATGTTTGCGCGATTTCAGCATCGTTTTGGGTTATGATCGCTGGCAGCGGCCTCGGAGACCGCGGAAGTTGACATAAAATCCCCATATCAGAATCTGGAAGGAACGCAGCCTAGAAGAGGGGACCACAAACTCGGCAGGATATTTCACTATCCGTGCTGTCAACCATAAGAAAAAAGAACTGGCGGAGAGGGGGGGATTCGATTAGAGGAGACTGGACAAACTTGTTCCATTTTAGTTACTTCCGTTTTATTTGTTACATAGCATAGTCTTACTGACATTTTCCTCAACGGCATCCTGTTTCCGCGTTTGCCCCTGTTGCCGTGTTTTTCACATCATTTCAGTATCACCAGTATCACCGTCTTCCCCACTCTCGGCAGCCTACGCATGCCGTTTGCCTGTATGCCTGGAAAAAAGACAAAGCCGAATTCCCCCCTTTGCCTCAAGAATGACGGATACGCCGCCTCCCTGAAATATGGGCCAAGTTGCTTTTCCGCAAGCATGCTTACGGTTTGTGTATAATGGTCTTGATTCTTGAGAGGATGGGAAAGCCGATGACCAATCTGACCGACAGGATTACGATCGACCCGGAGCAGTGCGGCGGGCGCCCGTGTATTCGCGGCATGCGCATTCGGGTTGTCGACGTTCTCGATCTGTTTGCCGCCGGCCTAAATGCCGACCAGATTGTGCAGGAACTGCCGGATGTCGAGATGGATGATATCAAGGCGGCTCTACGCTATGCCGCCCGGTATATGGACCATCCAGTGATGGTCGCATGATCCTCTGGCTCGACGCTCAATTGTCCCCCGCCATGGCAGCTTGGATCAGCGACGAGTTCTCGGTGCCGGCAGTTGCCGTGCGCGATCTTGGTTTGCGGAACGCGAAAGACCGGCAGATCTTCCTGGCCGCAAGGGAGGCAAACGCCGTCGTGATGACCAAGGATGCCGACTTTGTCCATCTGGTCAAACAATCCGGCCCTCCCCCACAGGTAATTTTTCTTACCTGTGGCAACACCTCGAACTCCCAGTTGAGAGAGATCCTGAAGCGCACCTTGGTTCAGACTATGGAGTGGATTGGAAAAGGCGAACCTGTGGTTGAGATCACCGCTGCTGTCTGACGCCGTCATTCCTCATGCCTTTTCCCTGATCCTGGGGCCGCTCAGAGCGGAATCTGGAGGCGGCGCGGCCGCGATGGCTGGCAACTAAAGAAAAAACCGGGGTGACGGTCGGATCTGCACCTGAATGCTGCCGGATTCAAAACCCGCAAGTTGCTTTGTCATTGGAGATGGGTGCTTTCGAAGTGGAAACTTGTTTCCAGTTCTGTTTCCACTTCTCCCGGAAAAACACCCGAGGTGGCAACAAAGTGGAAACAAGAGCGGAAACATGTTTCCACTTTTGTTTCCACTTCCCGGGGAGTCGAAGGATCTCTTCGAGGTATTGCGTCTCGGATTGTGAGAGCCGGGCTCGAACGATCCGAGAACTTCCATCACGGCATTCCCGCAAACCAGATCGATCTTGGATTCGGAGCACCCATGTCGGAATGGCAGGATCTGCCGTGGGCCGGCATGGCCGAAGAGCCCGCACCAAACACGCACCAACTACGCACCAGAGACGCAACAACCACGCAACGCGGCGGCGCCGGCGCCTCTCATCGCCCTCCTCAGCCGAAGGCTAAGGGATGGTGTCTTGCTCATCACTTCCGCCGGACCTTCAACAAACCTTCATCAGCGCCACCGGAGAAGCTCCGGACAGATGCCGAACAAATACCGAACAAAAGCGGCAAAATATGAGACGCGCTCCGTCGCTATCGAGCGCAAAACCGGAGAGCGTGCCTGCTTTTCCTCAGATTTTCCCGGGAAACGCAATCGCGCTTGGGCAAGACCGAGAGAAAGAACAACCCGACAAAACAGGTAAGTGGGTGGGATGTCCCCGGATTTTAAAAGCAGCACAATATCAGGAGCGCACGGGCGATCATGGGCTTGGAAACCGGAAAGCGTCTCGGATTCTGCCGGTTTCTCCAATGATCCGGAGAATGAAGCGCTATTCGCCGAGTCGCCAGATGTTGGTGACCATCCCTGATGTGATTAGGTACTTGCCGTCTGAATTGAAGGAAACGGTGCAGCCAGCCTCCAGGAATTGGTGTCGTCCGCTCTTGATGACATCGTGAGTGAGGGTGGTCAACTTTTCTCCGGTTGACAGATCGTGGATGTGAATCGTCGGTGAAACCTTTCCCTTGCTGTATACCCGCTCTACTGCAGCAACAAGCTTGCCATCTGGTGAAATAGCGATGCCGTCGGTTCCGCTGATGGGCAACTTCGCCACTTCATTTCCATTTTTCCCATCATAGACAGCGACGCAGTACATTTTCTGAAGATAGGAAAACCCGTTATCCGTAAGAGCGGCCGCGACCCGCTCTCCACCTGCGGAAACAACTACATTGTGTGCGTACATTCCAGGCTCGATTTGACGCGTCCAGAGGAGTTGCAAGTCCTTCGTCCGACGACTTACCAACGTATGATCAAAAGAATAGGCGAGAATGTTCCTATCGGCTGAGATTCCGAATCCAAAGTCGTTGGAGAGCGCGACGTCAAAGCTGTGGCGTCTTGGTTCGCGTGGCTCGGTAGCATAGGGCGTCTTCGCCATCTCGCGATAGCTAGGTAATTCAATCAGTTCCACGGTCTGCGTCTGATATGGTTGGGTGTAACGAAAAATCAGAAGCTGACGATCAAATGCTGCCGAGATGGGTCTAATTCCGCCTAGCTTGAAATCCTCCGATTGTTTCCCCTCGATATGTCGGCCATCAGCTAAATCTACAACGCCCCACCAAAAGGCATGTTCACCAGCGCCGCCGGGACCTTCTACGTACAGGGCACGGCTATCTGAAAAGAAACTGGCAAAAAGGACACGGTCCTTAAAACGGCCCCTATAGATCGTTCGCCAGGAATCAGTTTCTACCACATGCAAGGGATAGCCGGATTCCCTCCAATCCTCGAGGCATAGTCTTTTCCCGTCGGGCGAGATGGCCTTCGCAGTGGCGTTAGCATACTCCTGTCCCAGACTCGTCTTCAAAAAGGCTGGCGCAACCGGCGTAGCTGTCGCATCTCTAAATATGGAGGCGGTGTACAGTGAAGCGCAGAAACGAATGAATCTACGCCGCGTGATCACATCCATTTACTTTCCTCAGTGGTTGCACCCATAGGTGTTGTCGGTTCCAGAAATCTTATTGGGTAGGTACTGAAGCAAGCCGTGAAAAATGAGTCCTAGTAAGCCACTAGCTGGATTGAATTGATCAACATCCATCTGGACATCGCCCGTGTCGGCCCTTGTATTGACTTGGAGAGAACCGGTCAGACCAGGAGCCCGGAAATTTCCGGTGAAAAGCAATCCTGCATTCTGCCCGACAGAGATTGTATGAGGGGCACCAACAAATGGGTCGTAGTTGGGATCGTTCGGATTGTTACTGTAAAAACCAAGATCTTGCATTTGCTTTATTAAGCCATTTACATCTCCACCGGAGAGGTTAAGCTCAGTTTTGTCGTAAACCACTCCATCGGGTCCCGTCGTGCCGATAATTTGGACGCTGATAGTATCGAAGCTGCTGAGGTTGAGGCCGACACCTATAGCGGCAGCCATGATTGCTTTTTGAACACAGCCGGGTTCGGGTGTGTTGTTTTGTGCCGCTGCCGCTGCCGCTGCTGCAAAGGCTGCTTGCACTTGGGCGTTGTATTGCTGTAATCCGGCCCACATATCGGCGGGCATCCCTGGTGTATAGCCGGCGGCCAAAGCCCCGCCGTACACGTCCCCAAACTGGAAGCTCCCACTCCAAAATAAATCGTCGCCGCCGCACTCCGCGTAACGGTATTCAGCGCTGCACATAAAACTGGCCGCATTGTGCCCATCAGGATCTACTTTGTTCACTGGGTCGTTTCTGACGTAGGGTACGGGACCCCGGTAAAACTTGTCAGTCACGCTCTGATGATCAGAATCGTCGTACTCGTAGATTAGCATCATAATCGCAGACGCAATATGATGAGGCCGCGGCTGAAATACATGTCTCCTGACTATCGCGGCGCGCCTCTCCGCTTAAAGTCAAAATCCAATCCCGTCTTTCGGGCAGCATACCGCTTAAGAGGTTGAGATGATCTGTCTTTTGAGCTGCCATCATTGGCCGTCGTCATTCCATGTGCCGCCGAACTAAAGAAGCATAAGCGTTGTTCGCAGAGGTGTTTCGCTGTCTGTGTCAGTTACCTGCTTGCAAGGGCACTGCCGGCGGTCGCAGAGTCAAGAAGCAGACCGGGTTTGGATTCGCAGATGCATCGTACCAGTACCCGACCCTTTCACGAGACACGCGAAACCCAATAGCTATTGCGAAAGGGGGTGGGACGGCTCAGTCTTGTGTCTTCAGGAGACCGTTCACCGACAGGTCTTCATCAATTAATGGCCAGTGAATCCCGTAACCTCCGGGTGACAGCTCCGCCTTCATCCGTTCCTTTTCCGAGGCTGCTGCCAGCATTTTGGAACATTTCTCCCACGGAATCCGCAGCCGCCTATCGCCGAGGACCAGAATCAGCGCCTTGGGCGTCAGCTCGATGCCGGTCGCCGTGATGGGCTCAGTTGCTTGCATTTCCTTTGTCCTCAAAACTCTTCTCCCATTCTCCCACAATCAAGTCGAAGTGATCAAAAATGATCTTGCGCACTTCGCGGCGCAAGCGCGGCGTCAGGTTATAGGACCAGGCCTCCTCAATCTCATAGAGGTCGGTCCTCAGCCAGTACTTGCATTCCGTCTCCGCCTTGCGCGCGTGGATGTGAATCGGCTCATCGCCTTCGTTTGCGTAGAAAAAGAACCGCCATCCCTGGATCAGAAGGATCGTAGGCATCCTGCTCAGTCCCCCTGAGTACGATTTATATTTTAGCCGCTAGTGGTCATTGTAACAGCCAAGTGGCACGTGTGACCTTATAGTTTTTGCTTTTGTTGGGAGCCGCCTGCAAGTCGAGGGCCGGGACTTGAGCGCTCCCCGGATCAGCCCTGCCTTGGTCTCCGCGCACCATTGTGGTCTCATCTGCGTGGAGCCCCGATCGTTCCTGCCTTCCACTAGAACTTGCGAACTTGAACAAAATCTGCAAATTCGCATAACCTTTTTTTGCGAGGTAAGTTTTTGGCCATTTTGGGACTCTTCTCTATATAAGGTCCCATTTTGGGATCTGAGGAGCACTAGGGGAACCGGCAGGATCGCAGACGCATTATTGCCAGTCCCGGGAGGCCGCACGATGGCGCGATCCCAGCACGATGTTCGGCAGGCGACATGTTCGCGTGCTTGCCCCGTGCCTCTGTTTATCGTTTAACGGCAGGTTGCCGCCGATGCGCAGATCGATCAGGTTAGCCGGAAGGGGAGTGATGGAAGTTCTCGGATCGTTCGAGCCAAGCTCTCTCAATCCGAGACGCAATACCTCGAAGAGTTGCTTCGAGCCATTTCGAAGTGGAGACAAAGCGGAGACTTGTTTCCGCTTTGTCTCCGCCCTGTCTCCACTTTTTGTCGAATTCGTCGCGGAAGTGGATACAAAGAGGAAACGAAGTGGAAACATGTTTCCTCTTTCAAACAACCTATCCCAAAGGAAATGTGAAAGATACGATGAGCGGCAAACCATTTCAGTCAAGTCTGATTCCTTATCAAAGCGAGATCGCCACGCTGAGGAGTTCCAGGCCGCCAGTCTCATACGCACGCATCTCGGAGATCCTGCGGCAAAAGTACGGCCTCACCATTCAGCGTGCCGGCATTGCAAAGTTCGTTAAAGCCAGGTCTGGCGGTCGCAAGGTGTATTTCTTCCTCAAGGAAGTGGCCCATAAGAAGCGCGCAGCTGTTCAAACAGCTCAAGCGGGCGTTAAGCCCGCCCAGGCCGGTCATGATCCCCAAGTCATTCGACCTAATGCTGAGCAGCAGCCGCCGAAGCCAAAGTTCGAATTCACCTACAGCGAGCGCTACAACCTCCATCGACTTCCGCCAGAAGAGGCGGCAAGGCGACGGAAAGAGCTTGAGGCACAGGGGCACTGACGCCCAAGGGCTCTATACGCCATGCAGCCGGTAAATCTGAACACGTTAGTCGGGCCGGTTCGCATGGGGCAATTGCCACAATGGCAGCATACAATCAGTTTCACCTGAATACACATAGTGCAGGAGAAGCTTCAATGACCATCGCGGATTCAGCGATAGATCGAATCCGAGGTTTAGCAGTTTTGGAAAGTGGGACGCCTCACGGCATTGGTTCCCTCCCCCAGCGAATCGAGTGTATCCAGAAGGCCATGACCGCGAGGCAGGTGGCGGAGTTTCTGGCCATCAGCCCGATCACCGTGTACAAAATGGCCAAGGCCGGCAGGCTGCCGAGCTTCCGCGTGGGAACCGCAGTGAGGTTTGATCCGCGTGCCATTGCGCAATGGCTGCGCGGCAACGCCGTGTGAAGGGTGGTTACGCCCTATTCCCAATCTTCGAATATGGTGTTTACTCTATCCCGGACTACGGCGCCGCGATTGGGTTTGAGATAACGCAGCGTGCTTTCCAGATCGCTGTGCCCCATCCACTGCTGCATCGTGCGCAGGTCGACGCCGCTCCACAAGGCCCAGGTGGCAAAAGTGGCGCGGAATTTATGCAGGTAAAAGTGCTCAGCATTCAACTTCGCTCGTTTCGCGATCGCTTTGCACGCGTCCAGGAAGTCCAGCTTCGGTCTGCATCCTGAGGTCGGAAACAGCAGCGGACATCCGGCGGTATCCGCAGCAGCTTTGCGCATCTTAAGAGATTGGATGAGCTTGTCGGGGATGGGCACCTCGCGTCCTTTGTAGGCTTTCGGCGAAAAACCGAACTCCGGCTTGTAGCGCACCGTCACGACCCCGCGCGTGAGATTGACCTCGGACCAGGTGCAGTACATGACCTCCTGCTCCCGCAGTCCGGTCATCAGGAAAAACTCAAACCACAGGCGCTCGTCTTCGTTGCAGGCCGCAAAGAATTTTTTGAGATCCTCGCGCTCGTAGATCTCGGGCTCATCCTCGACGTAGCGCGGCCAGTCATTCTTGCCGACGAGGCCGCGTACGCCATTGGTTTTCAGAAATGACATTACTGCTTCGAATTTGTTGTAAACAGTCCTTGGCTGGAGCTTTTTCGTATCGCGGAGGAACGCACTGAACTGGAGCAGGTCCGAACGGTCAATCTCCGACACGCGGGCTTTGCCACAGGAGTCAAGAAAGTAGGAGAGCGCCGATTGATATGCCGCCCAGGTTTTGTGCTTCTTGGTTTTCCTGATTTCGTCGAGATAAGTAGCCGCGGCATCGCCCAGCAGCGTGCCGCCGCTATCGCCGTCATCGGCCAGCCGGATGCCGGCCGCCTTGCTGGCAAGGATTTGTTCGTGTTGATGCCGACGTGCTGCGGCCGTGCCGGCATCTTTGCCAACCGATCGGCGCACGCGCCGGGCGCCGTCGTACCATTCCAGATAGTAAGCGCCCTCCGAGTGTCGTTCTTGCCGGTCGGCGACGAGCACGTAGTCCGGCTTGACGCGGCCGTTGGCGGAGACGACTACCTGGCAGAAGCGTAAGCCGTTTGCAGTTCTAACGCGTTTCGTGAGGTTGACATGTCGATTCATCGGTGGCCGAAACCTCCGTTTCGGTATCACCAATGGTATCATAGCTTGTCAAGTTATTGAAAACAAAGATCATGGCGGAGAGGGGGGGATTCGAACCCCCGACACCGGTTTTGCCAGTGTAACTGCTTAGCAGGCAGCCCTGTTCGGCCACTCCAGCACCTCTCCACAGCCGATCGCGGGTGTGCTTGCGGAAAAATCGCTGCCAGCACAGGACGCAAGTGTAGCGAAGCAAGCCCCGCTTTGCCAGTGAAAACGCATCGCCTGCAATCCTGAATCGCCGAAATTCCAGGATAAGTCTTGAGCTTCATGATCCAGCTCGGCGAAAATGGGGCGTGGTGATTCCCAATGCAGCACTCCAACCATGGGAGCTTGTACAATGCATTTTATCTGGCATGACATGTTCGTCCTCGGCGTGCCGGTCGCCGAAAAGGTGCTCCGGCCGCTGATTGTTTACGCCTTTCTCATCGTCGGCCTGCGAATGGCAGGCAAGCGTGAATTGGCGCAGCTGAACCCGTTCGATCTGGTCGTCTTGCTCACGCTGTCCAACACTGTGCAGAACGCCATCATCGGGGATGACAACACGGTCGTCGGCGGCCTCATCGGCGCCGCCACTCTGCTGGTCGCCAATTACCTTGTGGTGCGGTTTTTGTTCGCACATGATCGCCTCGAAAAACTGGTCGAGGGCGACTCGGATATTCTGATCGATAACGGGGTGGTCCGGGAAGATCATTTGAAGAAGGAGCTATTAAAGAAACATCAATTGGAGACCGCGGCGCATCGGCAAGGTTTCGGCAGCACGGGGGAGGTTGAACGCGCCGTGCTCGAACCCGGCGGGTCGATTTACTTCGTCGGCAAGAAGCCGTCTTCTGATGAGACTCAGCAATCGGAGCTCCTCAAGCGTTTGGACGCGATTTCCGCAACACTGGGGGACTTGCGTTCCAGGGTGGACAAGCTGTCGCCATCCTGATGTCGCTTCTGGATTTCCTGCTGACGGTCTTATAATCTTGGTGCTCTTGAAGAGGGTTTGCATCATGACGGCAAGACAGGTGCGCGTTCGCTTCGCTCCCAGCCCCACGGGGTACCTCCATATCGGCGGCGCGCGCACAGCCTTATTCAACTGGCTCTTCGCCCGGCATTACGGCGGCAGGTTCGTCCTGCGCATCGAGGACACTGATCTGGCACGCTCCTCCGATGAGATGGTCGAAGGCATTCTGCAAGGCCTGCGCTGGCTGGGCCTGGATTGGGACGAAGGGCCGTTTTTCCAGTCCAAGCGCTTAGCGCGATATCAGGAGTTTGCCCGTGATCTTCTCGATCGCGGCGCTGCTTATCGATGCTTTTGCACCGCGGAGGACCTTGCAAAGCGCAAAGACGCGCAACGAGAAACGGAAGGCGTCCGGCTCTATGACCGGCATTGCCTCGCACGGCCGTCAGATGAATCCGCGTCCATGGCACGCTGCGGCGTTCCTTTTGCGGTCCGCTTTCGCGTACCGGATGGCAGAACACTCTACAACGACCACGTTTTCGGCTCCATTGCCATCGAGCACTCGCAGATCGAGGACTTCGTCCTCCAGCGATCGGACGGCTTGCCGACCTACCACCTCGGAGTGGTAGTCGACGATCTGGACATGGAAATCACCCACGTGATGCGCGGCGCTGACCACATCTCCAACACTACCAAGCAGATCCTCCTGTACCAGGCAGCCGGCAAGGTTCTGCCGGAGTTTGCCCATCTCCCGCTGATCCTCGGACCGGATAAACAGCGGCTATCCAAACGCCATGGAGCCACCTCGGTCATGGCATACATGGAGATGGGATACCTGCCGGATGCGTTTCTTAATTTCCTCGCACTGCTCGGATGGTCGCCAGGGGACGATAGCGAGATCCTGTCGCGGCAAGAGTTGATCACACGATTCACCCTGGAAGCGGTCGGCAAGGCCAATGCCGTCTTCGGCATAGACAAACTTAACTGGTTTAACAGCCAATACATCAGTATGGCGGCGCCCGAGAATCTGCGCCGGATGGCCGCCGCGGAACTGAGATCCAGCCGGATCTGGAGAGATACGGATGAACTTGCGCCGGAACTTATGGACAAGACTCTGGCGCTGCTCAAGAGCCGCGTGCAGGTTGTGAAGGATTTCAGCGGCCGCTTTCGTGCATTTTTCACGGATGAGTTCGACTACGATTCCGCGGTCGCCGCAAAGTTCCTTCAGGACGAGCGGCTGAAGTCTCTGATTCCCGCGTTGCTCGAGCGCTTTGAGAGCGACGATTTCTTCACAGTGGAATCCACGGAGGCGCATTTGCGCGAACTGGCCGCTGAGCGCAACATCAAAGCGGGTCTGCTGATCAACGCACTGCGAGTAGGCCTGACAGGACAGGGCGTCGCGCCTGGGCTCTTCGAGGTCATGCAGGCGTTAGGAAAAGACCGGACCTTGCAGCGCATGCGCAGACTGGCAAGGTTTCTCAATCAGAGCAGCTATTGAGAATCGCGAGATATTGTGACAAAACGGAACAGTGATTGCGGAGGCGGCCCCCCCTGGGAGCGCGGGCGTCCCGCCCGCAAATCCTTTGGGTCCTTACCGTCCCAAAGATGCGCGCGAGACGCGCGCGGTCCCAGGGCCGATCGTCACTATAATCGGCGAAATTCTATAAGAGGGCAAATCTCATTCTCAAGGCGGAAGGAGCCATGACTAAGCTGGGAGTAAACATCGATCACATAGCAACTATCCGGCAAGCGCGCCAAGCCATTGAACCCGATCCCGTTGCGGCAGCTGTGCTCGCGGAACTCGGCGGAGCCGACGGAATTACCGTTCACTTGCGCGGAGATCACCGCCACATCCGCGACAGTGATGTCAGACGCCTCAGGGAATCGATCACCACACGGCTCAACCTCGAGATGGCGGCGACTGCTGAGATGATCCGCATCGCGCTCGAACTTCGTCCCGACCAGGCGACCCTTGTGCCGGAAAGGCTGGGAGAGGTTACCACCGAGGGAGGGCTCGATATCGTACGCAACGCCCGGCGGCTCGCGAGTGCAATCCGCAAACTCCAGGGCGCCGGCATTCAAGTGAGCCTTTTCATCGATCCCGACGCACTCCAGGTGGACGCCGCGCTCCAAATCGGCGCAACGATGATCGAGCTCAACACGCGCTCCTACGCGGAAACCTGCCCGCGCAGTCCGGACCTTGCGGGATCCGAACTTCAACGCGAACTCTCCAAGGTTCTGTCCGCGGCTAATCGCGGTGCCGACAAGGGTTTGAAGATTCTCGCCGGCCACGGCCTGACCTATCGAAACGTTCGACTCATCTCGGACATTCTCGTGATCGAGGAACTCAATATCGGCCACAATATTATTGCGCGGGCCGCCCTCGTGGGAATCAAGGAAGCAGTCGCTGAAATGCTCCTCGCCATGGGAAGCCGGTGAGGGATCTATTGATTATCAAGAGCGGAACCCTCTATCTGGTAGCCACGCCGATTGGCAACCTTGAAGACATTTCACTCCGCGCCTTGAACACGCTGAAGCGCGTGGATCTGATCGCTTGCGAGGACACCCGCCACACCGCCAGGCTATTGGAGCACTACGGTATCGCCACGCCGCGCGAGAGTCACCACGAGCACAATGAAGCCAGGCATACGGAGCGCCTGCTGGCGCTGCTTCAGGAAGGCAAGAGCATTGCGCTGGTTTCGGATGCGGGTACTCCTCTCTTATCGGATCCGGGCTATGTTCTCGTCGACGCCTGCAGAAATGCAGGAATCGCGGTCACCCCCATACCCGGACCGTCGGCGGCAATCGCAGCGCTAACCGCATCCGGCTTTCCTACCGACACTTTTTTATTCGCGGGCTTCCTCCCTCCCAGGAAAGGGCCGCGCAGGAGAAGACTGCAAGAAATCGCTTCCATTCCGGCCACCCTGATCTTTTATGAAGCTCCGCATCGCCTCATTCCCTCTCTGGAGGACATGGTCGAAATCCTGGGCGACCGGCAGGCGTGCCTCGCGCGCGAGATGACCAAGATTCACGAGGAATGGCTCCGAGGCACCCTTGTCGACATTGCCGGCGCGATCCGCGCTCGCCCCCAGATTCGCGGAGAAATCACACTGGTGGTAGCTCGTGGCTCCTCTGCGTTAGCGCAGGAACAACCTGTCTGTCCCGCTTCGATTAAGCAACATCTCCAGCAGGAACTGCTGCGAACCGGCGCCTCGCCAAAAGACGCTCTCAAGGCCATCGCACGCCAGCGCGGCCTGTCCCGCAGAGAAGCATACCGGCAGTTGTATGTCAAAAAGGAATCCTGAACTCACGGACGACGACATCCATCGCGGCGGTCTCCACACTGCTCTGCTCCGAAATACGCTGCCTCAACAATCGTCGTGGTCGTGAGCGTGGTTGTAATCGGTAGTGTATGGATATCGAAGAAGCCGATCACGACCACGATTCATGCCAGAAGGGGACGGCGGCAAACTGCCATTTTCATGCGTCACTGGGTGCGCCCCTGGCGCATGAGGGTCTGCTTCGAAAATAGAAGCTGAAAGCCAACAACGTCGGGATCGATATCGGCATTGCGACCGCTGTCTCAATCGGTCTTGCCAGTCCGAAATAGCCAACCTGGGGGCGCGGCGATCCCGATCACGAGCATCACGTCAAGATCGGCGGTTGTAAGCCGCCCTTTTCATGCGCTGGGTCGCGCCCCGAGCATGAGGAGCTGTTCAGGAAGTGTTTGCTTTTCGAATGCAATTCGCCTCCAGCCAGCAAGAAGCTGCAGTCAACGAATGATCCCTCGGTTCTCCAACTCACCGGGGAGGAAACCCGCCTTGCGGCCATCCTGAAACGTGTTGCTGCGGTCCAAACGCAGCCGGACCAGCTTGGCTTCCACCTCCTGGATCTGACTGGCCAGCTGCCTGGCGGACGATGACAGCACAAATCCCATCGATCCCTTCGCGGGTCTGGCGGGGGACCAGCGCTCGGCCTCAGCCCGCGCCTGCAGCTGTTTGAGACGGTCTTCCGCCTGCAGAATATCCCGATCCAGCTTCTGCAGCCGGCTTTGAAAGGAACGCAGGGAAGGGCGCGGCGGCGGTTTTGCCGTCGGCGCGAATCGCAGAGAAGCATCGGATCCCGTTAATGAAAGGCTGATGCTTCCTCCGGGTGCGAGTTGTGCCAGATCGGAGGTTTCGATCCTTTTCACCTTGATATTCTGCTGGTCAAGCCCCTGCCGCCGCTCGGCTTCCTTGCGGGCCGCCTCCGCCAATGATTGCAGATCGAGGGCCGGGCACCAGCTGGAGCCCAGCCATACCAGGACTATTCCCATGCATGCTCGTCTCATGCTCCTTCTAAGTGCCGAGCCATCGTTTTGAGCGAGAGTTTTTGCGCGACAGGCTTCCAGGAGCCCTTCCGAGAATTAGGAGGGGCTCCTAGATCTTAAGGGGTGGGGTAACCAAAGGGAATGCATTCATGTAACAGCCGGCAAACCTCAAAAGCGAAGATTCCTCTAAGTGATTGCCCAAAATCTGCAGCCCCACAGGCAATCCCGCGTGAGAGATCCCGCACGGAATCGAGAGCGCCGGCACTCCCGCAAGATTTGCCGTGACGGTGTAAACGTCAGACAGGTACATCGCCAGCGGATCCTGGATCTTTTCGCCAAGTCTGAACGCGGGTGTCGGGCTCACCGGAGCCAGCAGCGCATCCACGTCGGCAAATGCTTTCTCAAAGTCGCGCTTGATCAGAGTGCGCACACGCATCGCGCGTCCGTAGTATGCCTCATAATAGCCGGACGAAAGCGCGTAGGTGCCGATCATAATGCGGCGCTTCACCTCGGCTCCAAAGCCGGCGCTGCGGCTGAGTTTATACATCTCAGAAAGGTCGCGCGCGCCGGGAGCTCTCAGGCCGTAACGCACCGCATCATACCGTGCCAGGTTCGAGCTCGCTTCGGCCGGGGCGATGATGTAGTAGTCTGCGATTGCATATTCCGTGTGCGGCATCGAAATCTCGACGAGCTCACAACCCAGGGCTTCTGCATTCCGCAGTCCTCGATCGACGATATCCTTCACGTCCGGATCGATTCCTGCACCGAAATACTCTCTCGGTATTCCGAGGCGCATTCCAGCCACTGACTGATCCAATGCGGCGATGTAGTCGGGGACGGGCGCCGCTGCCGAGGTCGAGTCGCGCTCATCACAGCCTGCTGTTACCGATAAGAGAAGAGCCAGGTCCCGAGGACTGTGCGCGATCAGTCCAATGCAATCAAGCGAGGAAGCGAAAGCGACGAGGCCGTATCTCGAAATCCGCCCATAAGTCGGCTTCAAACCCAGGACGTTGCAGAACGACGCGGGCTGACGCACGGAACCGCCGGTTTCCGAACCCAGCGCCAGCGACGCCATTCCAGCCGCAACCGAGGCGGCGCTGCCGCCGCTGCTGCCGCCGGCAACCCGATCAAGGCCGTAAGGATTGTGCGTGGCCTGCCAGGCCGAGTTTTCGGTCGAAGAACCCATGGCAAACTCGTCGCAATTGGTCTTGCCGATGACGATCGCACCCGCGGTCTCCATTCGTGCCACTGCGGACGCGTCGTAGGGGGGAATGAAGTTTTCCAGGATTTTCGAACAGCACGTGGTCCCTACAAGCCGCGTGCAGATGTTGTCTTTGACGGCAACCGGCACTCCGGCCAGCGGCAAAGCACCAGAGGTGCGCACCAGGCGATCTACTTCCGCCGCACGCGCCAGCACACGCTCGGGCTCGACCGTCACAAAAGCACCGAGCGCCGGATCCGAGGATTCGATGCGCCGCAGCGCAACTCGCGCCACTTGGGCCGCGGAGATCGCGCCCGTATTGACCGCGTCGCGGATTGTCCAGGCACTGGTCAGATCCACCGTGTCTCTCATCATCCTATGACTTTGGGAACTGCGAATTGATCCTCGCCCCGGTCCGGGGCATTCATCAGCGCCTCCTCCACCGACAGGGAGGAACGTGTCTCATCGGCGCGGTGATGGGATGATCCGTGAGCGCCGGAGAGTGCAACATGACTGGTCGGTTCAATCCCTTCGACGTTCACTTCTTTCAGTTTCTCGATGTAGTCAAGGATGCGCTGGAATTGCGCGAGAAAAGCATCCAATTCAGACTCGGGAAAATGAAGTTTCGCAAGTTCGGCAATTTTCAGGACCTCTGCGCGTGTGATCTCCACTGCGGGCCTCCTTTGCCCTCATGCGCCGGGCGTGCGGCCCGAATCTGGAATGTTTTCCATTTTCACGCCCGGAACGGCCCTCAGGAACCAGCCGAAATAGCGGCGCGCCCGCACGACATCCTTGCTGATCTGATTCACAAGCGCCCGGGTATGCTCGAACCGGCGCTCCTCTCTCAAGTAAAGCAGCAGCTCGAGTGTGGCTGCCTGCCCGTAAAGATCTCCTTCGAAGTCCAGCAGGTGCGTTTCGATGGTCTGTTCGGAAACGGAACCGTCCGGAGTAAGCGTCGGTCTGACCCCGATGTTAGTGACGCCCCCGTACCGGCGCCCCTCGATGGTAAGTCGCGAGGCATATACGCCATTGCGCGGAAGCAGCTCGTTCGCGGTGCGCAGATTTGCCGTCGGCACACGGATGTCGGTTCCGATAGCGGCTCCGTGAACGATTTCACCGACGAGCGAAAAAGGGCGGCCGAGCAACCTGCGAGCCAAAGCCACCTGGCCGGCGACCAGCGCCTGGCGCACAGCCGTGCTCGAAACCCGGTTGCCGCGGAAGTGCACCTGGTGAATCCTGCCGACAAAAAAGTCCTGGCTGGCGCCAATCTCCTTCAACAGGTTGAAGCTGCCCTCGCGCCTATGGCCGAAGGCGAAGTTCGGGCCGACGTAAATCTCCTGAACTTTCAGCTTCCCCTTGAGAATCTTGACGGCAAAATCGCGGGCGCTGGTCTGGGCCAGCTCCTTGGTGAATGGAATCACCACCGCCAGGCGAATGCCCAGGGCCTCCATGATTGCCAGTTTCTGTTCCAGTGTCTGGATCTGCCGCGATGCATTGTTTGGGGCCAATACCTGCAGCGGGTGCGGATGAAACGTAACGATTGCCGGCGTTCCTTCGATGAGCTCCGCGCGCTCCACAAGATCGCGCATGAGCTGCTGGTGCCCAAGATGCACGCCGTCGAAATTGCCTATGGTGGCTACCATGTGCGGGAGATCGAGGGGCAACTCCTCCAAACGGCGGACTACCTTCATGTCGTTACTCCAGCCGATCTGCCCGCGAGGAGTCCCGCTAAGGCAGTTTGATCTGGTTGATCCTGGCCATGTACTTCATGCGCACTTCGTAAAGCACGCTCTCCAGGAGCTGTTCCTCTTCGGATGAAAGATTGCCTTTCGTCTTCTCCTGGAGCATGCCAAGAATATCCACGGTGTGGCGGGCAGCTTCCAGATCTTCTTCCTTCTTGTTGGTATAGGGATTGGGCACTTCACCCAACAGCACCAGACTTTGCGTGTAGTAAGAAAGGATGTAGGAAGGAAAATCGATGCGGGCGCCTGTCCCCGGTGGTGGCTCCGCAGCCGGGGTTCCGCCCTGCCGATTCGCAGGCGCATTTGCCGGTTCCTGATGAATCTGAGGTCGCTCCGCTGCATTTTCGCGCGGCTGTCCGTCCTCGCTGAACAACCGTTTATCCGTAACCCTGAAGCCTTGATCCTGTTCTTCCTCGTTTGACATGGCCTCCCCTCGCGGTTAGACAATCCGGATGCTGGCCAAAAATGCTATCACCCGAAACGCGGGGTCTCAAGGGAAAATGGCCCGCTCGATTTACTGGTGCGGTACCGCCGGGCGCTGCGGTACTATCTTCGTGCTCGCGCCGATGCCTCCGGCGCGAGCTTCGAAGGTTCCGGGCGAGAAGGATGGATGGATGGAAAAGCAAGCCGACATTCAAAAACTGGTTGATCTGGTTGCGCGCCTGCGCGGCGAAGGCGGATGTCCATGGGATAAGGAGCAGACTCGCGAAACCCTGAAGCCGATGCTCATCGAAGAAGCCTATGAAGTGCTGGATGCGCTGGATGGCCCCGACCCTGCAGAACTGAAAGAGGAATTGGGAGATCTCCTCTTTCAAGTGGTGTTCCATGCGCAGATCGGAAAGGAAAAAGGGGAGTTTGACCTTGCCGACATCATCGACCGGCTTTACGAAAAAATGATACGCCGCCATCCGCACGTCTTCAGCAATACCAATCTGAAAACCGCCAAGGACGTCCTGCAGAATTGGGAGGACATCAAGGCGAATGAGAAAGGCGTTCTTTCCTCCTCCTTGCCCGATTCCGAAAAATCGCTGCTCGACGGCGTACCCGCCAAGTTGCCCGCTTTGCACGAGGCATACCAGATGACAGCCAAAGCCGCACGGGTCGGGTTTGACTGGCCGAATCTCGAAGAGATTCTGGGCAAGTTGAAGGAAGAGTCGGCCGAGCTCGCTGCCGCGTTCAGCGCAGGCGACAGCAGCCATGCGGCCCAGGAAGTGGGAGACTTGCTGTTCGTCGCAGTCAATGCGGCGCGTTTTCTGGGCATCGATCCGGAGACGGCCTTGCGGCGCACCAACAGGAAGTTTGACCGGCGCTTCCGCTACATAGAATCAAGCATCAAACGGCAGGGCCGTGGGCTGCGGGATGCCTCTCTTGCCGAGATGGACGCCTTGTGGGATGAAGCCAAACAGCAGGAATCCTAGCCCTCCGTCAGGTGACGATGTTGAAATGCTCTATGTGCAGGCTGGAATCCGATTTGACGAGCACCTCGCGATGCAGCAGGCTGCGAATCTCCTCCAGAACGGCCGACTCGCTTTCGCGCAACGCCCGAGCCACTTCCGGGTGAACCCGGATCATGATTTCATGATGTTCATCCAAAGCCGGCTTCATTTTCTCGATCTCGTGATAGATGTTGTAGCAGGTCGTGGCTACTGACTTGACCATCCCTGATCCGAAGCAGTAGGGGCAGGGTTGGCAAAGCGCGCGCTCGAGCGACTGCTTGACGCGCTTCCGGGTGATCGCCACGAGGCCGAATTCATTGAATTCGAGGATCTTGCTTGGCGCCTTGTCATGCACGAGCTCCTGCGACAGCGCCTCCATGACGCGCTTACGGTTCTTGCGCTCGTCCATATCGATAAAATCGATGACGATAATGCCACCCAGATCGCGCAGGCGGATTTGCTTGACGATTTCCTTGACCGCCTCCAGGTTGGTGCGTGTGATCGTTTCCTCTAGGCTGTTGCCCCGACCCACAAACTTACCGGTGTTGATGTCGATGCTGACCAGGGCCTCGGTCTGATTGATGACGATATAGCCGCCGCTCTTCAGCCAGATTTTAGGCTGGAGAAGCTTGTCGATCTCGGACGTGATTCCGTACTCATCGAAGATGTGATTCTCTTTGGTGTAGAGCTTCACCCGGTGAACCAAATTCGGAAAGATCTTGTCGACAAACTCGACGATGTGTTGGTATTCCATCTCGTCATCGACCCGGATGGCGGCAAATTCGAAAGAGAACTGGTCGCGGAGCAGACGTTGCACCAGGCTCAGTTCCGAATGGATCATCCTGGGAGCGGAAACTCTTTCCGCGCGCACGTGGATGTCTTCCCAAACCTTGACCAGGTAATTGAGGTCGTTGGTCAGATCCTCCTCGCTGTGCTCTTCCGCCGCGGTGCGTACAATGAACCCACCCGAAAACCGATCGCGATGCTTGAGGATCACATCCTTCAGACGGACCCTTTCCGCCTCGGATTCGATCTTGCGCGAGACGCCCACATGATCGACCGTCGGCATATACACCAGATATCTGCCCGGCAGCGCGATATGGCTGGTCACCCGGGCTCCTTTTTTCGCTATGGGCTCCTTGGCCACCTGGACAAGGATCTCCTGTCCCTCGCGCAGCATATCGTCGATGGATTGTCGCTCCGGCTTCCTCGTGTGGCGCGCCGCGGCAAATCGCTTGCGGCGGGTTCCAGGTCCGCGGTGTCGCGGATTGAAACCGCTCATGTCCCCATCTCCTTCGACCGAAAATGGCAGGATCTCACCGCCTTTATCCCCAAGGGTCGCAGTGTCGAGAGGCGGCTCAACACTCGTTTCCTGGGCCGGCATAGGATGCTCGGGCGGCTCCGGAGAAGCCACTGCAGGCGCGCTGGGCGGCTCCGCTGTCGCCGGCGCTCCCGAATCCGACACTTCAGCAGGAGCGAGAGGCGCCGGCTGTGGGATCTCCGAGGGCTCAAACCCATCGATCGATGCAGGGCCGTAATCAAGGACCCGCTCTGTCTCCTGGCTCAAATTCCAGCGTTCCACCGCGGCCGGAATCGCAGCCTCGTCAGGTGCGAGAGAGGGAGCGGACCGGACGTCTTGCCGATCCTTGCGGTCGCGCCAGCGGGGCTTGTCGATCTTGCGGTCACGATCATGGCGAACCGGCCGATCCTGAGTTTCAATCTCGGCGGCCTCTGCTTCCGCCTTTTCTTCAGCCTCGCCGAGGACTTTGTCGAATTCCTCGGACTCCTCGACGAAGTCCGAAACATAAAGAAAGGCGTCTTTCTCCAGACCAATCTGCACAAAGGCGGATTGCATGCCGGGGAGTACTTTGGTCACCCGTCCCTTGTAGATGTTGCCGAGAATCCCCTTGTTCCTGTCGCGCTCAATGTAGAGCTCGGCAAGCTGGTCATCTTCCAGAATGGCGATCTTCGTCTCCAGCGAGCTGCTGTTAACGATCATTTCCTTGATCATGAATTGCTCCCAAATGTTGCGAAAGCAGGCAGGCGGCAGGCGGAAGCTGTGGTGCTCGATCCCTCTTAGTCCGACGGGATTGCCTGTAGCCAGCAAGGCTGCTGCAGGCGCCCCGCACAGGGGAACGAATTCGGGATTGGAAAACAGGAGCCGTAAAGCCGGACCATCTCGTATCGGCGGGAGGGAACGCCCATTCGCATGGGCCTCGAACTTGATGGCCGTTTTATGCCCGGGCCATTTCCACGGTCCCCGGAAAACCGGAATTGTAAGCCGTTATTTCAATTTCGGCTACAGCTACATAATGTCTGCGCGCTTTTATGCGTCATCCAGGCAACGTATGCCGCGGACTGTACGCGGGTTTCCTGAAATCCAAATCTCTCGGTTATATTCAGTTCCTTCCAGCCGTGCACAACCTCTGTTTCATGGTTGAACTTACTTCAATTCTCTTGTCCAGCAAATCAATGTGTAAATTGACGTCCCAAAGCGCGCCGGAAGCCCGCATCCGGGTCGGTTCATGTGCCCGATATGGCCGATGGGGCGGCGGGCGCGAGCGGGAAAATCTCTTGGCAAACTTCCTTTCTTCTATCTCCAAATAGCGCTGGTGTTTGCCTAAGATTGTATTATAAAGGAGGTGCCGCACGATTGCAATTTCAAACCAGGCCGACGATTCACTCCGAGAGGGATCAGTTTACAAAGCGCCGCATCTTTACATTGAGACCCAGGCTCATGGCGGCATAAAAAGACAGCAGTGATGATCCTCCTGCGCTCACGAAGGGCAGCGGTATGCCGGCGATGGGAACCAGACCCAACACCATCCCCGCATTGATCAGGATATGAAAAAAGAAGAGTGAAAACACCCCCATGATGATCAAGGCGCCGATCTTGTCTTTGGCTTCGCGTGCGGCGCGCAGCAGTCGAACCGAGATGTACAACAGGAGGCCCAACAGCGTAATGCTTCCCACGAAGCCCCTCTCCTCGGAAAAGACTGCAAAAACGAAATCGGTGTGGCGCGCGGGAAGAAACCCGAGTTGTCCCTGTGTCCCCTGTTTCCAGCCCTTGCCGAGGAAGCCGCCGGAACCGATGGCAATCTTGGATTGCTGCGGTTGGTATCCCAACCCGTGCGGATCGCTGGATGGATTCAGCACGGCCACGATGCGTCCTTTTTGATAGCCCTTCAGCATCATCCAGCCCGCGGGCAGAACCAATGCAGCCGCTATGAGCAGCACCAAAACATGTTTGCGCTTCAGCCCGGCCAAAAAGGAAACTCCGACATAGAGGGGAACGAAGGTGATCGCCGTACCCAGATCCCCTTGGAGCATGACCAGGAACATGGGCGCCAAAACGATGAGACCAGCGGTCACGAGCTCGTGCAATTCCAGGTAGTCGCGATCGACCTCGGCATAATATTTCGCCAGCGCGACGATGACGAGCACCTTAACCAACTCCGACGGCTGGAAACTGAAAATGCCCAGGCTGAGCCAGCTCTTGTTGGCGTGGACCGTGTGCCCGACGACCAGCACCAGGCCGAGAATCGCGAGACCGGCAAGATAGGCAATCGTAATGTAGTCAGCGTAGACGCGATAATCGAAATAGAGTAGAACCAGGAAGACAGCCATCGAGATACACAAATAGATAACCTGCCGGCCGACGTAATAGCTGAGGTTGGTCCCCTGGGTCGTGCTCCAAATTGCCGCGAGCCCCGCCGCTGAGAGCAGGAGCAAGGACAGAAACCAAAGCCAGTCAAAGTTCAGCAGCAGGCGCCGGTCCAGTTTCATCGGCCTGGACCTCCGGCCGCGCCCTTATTCGACAGTTCCGGGTGGCCCCTCTTGGCAAAATATGTCCGGAACATCTGTTGGGCCATCGGGGCGGCGGCGGCGCCGCCGCCTCCTCCATGTTCCAGAAAAATCACTACGGCGATCTCCGGGTCATCGCGGTTGGCAAAGCCGCAGAACCAGGCATGGTTTTGGATATCCGACAGGTCCGTCTTAATTTCTTTTCTGTGCTCTGAGCTGACGACCTGGACCGTTCCGGTCTTGCCGCAGATATCCAGGCCCGGAAGCGCGGCGCTGTGGCCGGTGCCGTTGTTGTTGACGCTTCCCCACATTCCTGCACGGATTCTGCGCGCACTTTCCGGTTTGATTGGCAGCTGCTGGACGGGCCACGAATCGGGAACGGGACCGCGTTCCGCGCGCATCAACAGATGCGGGGTTACCAATTTCCCATCGGTCGCAATGGCGCACACCGCGCGCAAAACCTGCAGCGGCGTCGCGCGAATCGGTCCTTGCCCGATCGCCACCGAAATGGTCTCGCCGCCAAACCACTTCTCTCCTCGTGTCTTCATCTTCCATTCAGGCGAAGGCATGATTCCGACATGCTCGCCGGGAAGATCGATCCCGGTCGCCGCGCCGAAGCCCAGGGCTTCGGCATGCTTTGCGATCGGCTCGATTCCCATTCGCGCGCCCAGGGTGTAAAAAAAGATATTGCACGAATGCGTGATCGCGGCCTCCAAATCGACGTATCCGTGGCCCGTCTCAGACCAGCAATGGAACACATTGTCAAAAAAAACTGCGGACCCGCGGCAAACAACGTGCGTGCTGTCGTCGACAAAGCCCTCGTCCAACCCGGTTTCGGCCATGACCAGCTTGAAGATCGACCCGGGCGGATAGGTGTTCTGGATGGCGCGGTTTTGAAAGGGACGATTCGGATCGTTGGCCAGCTCGTTATAGTCTTTTGCGGATATGTGAGACGCAAAGCTGTTGGGATTAAAGGAAGGCGCGTCAGCCATCGCCAGGATTTCGCCGTTGCGCGGATCCATGGCAACGATCGCGCCCACATTGTCATCGAGGAGACTCTCGGCTTGTTTCTGGAGATCATAATCAAGGGTGAGCTGCAAATCGCCGCCGATGACGGCCGCCTTTTCATCCAACTGCCCTAATTCGCGGCCGATGCTGTCTACCAAGACTTGGCGTGCGCCATTCTGGCCCATGAGGCATTGGTTGTACGTGCGTTCGACTCCTGTTCGACCTACGACATCGCCGGACTGGATCCCGGGAAACACTTCGTCGGCCAAATCGTCTTCCGTGACGCTGCTGACGTAACCCAGCACGTGGGCCGCCAGGCTGCCGAAACGATAGAGCCTCCTTGGAACAGGCTCGAGCTGGATTTCAGGGTGTTCCCGTTTGTGCGCTTCGACGACGGAAACCTCCTCGATGCCCACATCGTCCTTGATAGCGATCGGGTGGAACGGTCCGGCCCGTTTGCCTCGGTGCAACAAAACCGCCAGATCCTCGGTGGAAATCCCCAACTTCTGGTTGATGAAGTCCGCGGTGCCTGCCGGATCTTTCATCATCTCCCGATCTAGCACGATGTTCAAGGAAGGCCGGTTTTCGACGAGAGGGACGCCGAAACGATCAAGAATCGGTCCGCGCGGCGCCATCACCTGCACGCTGCGGATGCGGTTCTGATCTGCCAGACGTGCATATTCGGCGCCTTGCAGGATCTGCAGCTCCCAAAGGCGCACGGCGAACAGGGCGAAAATCAGAATGACAGGGTAGAAAAGCCAATTCAGCCGCTGCTGGATCGCTTGCCGGCCGATTTCCAGCTGAAGCTTGACCATCAACTGACTCTTTTAGCGTAGGCCTGATGATAGGTATCCAGTGCCGCAAACAGCAACGCTCCCAAACCGGCCGTAATCAGAGCCTGCATGAGCGATGCTCCCAGGAACAGGCTGCTGCGGGATCGTTGCAGAAGATAAAACAGGGCAAAGATGCTGAGAGAGCTCAGGCAGGAGGAAGCGGCGATCAAAATAAACCGCATCCAGACCCCTTCAACCACGAAGCGCCGGGCAGCTTCCGCGATCACGAATGCCGCCAGGGTTTTCCCAAATCCGTTGTAGCCGAGCGGCCAGCCGAGAACCGCATCCTGCAAGATTCCCGTCAGTGAGCCGACAAACAGTGATTGGGCCCGGTTGCGATACAAAGCCCAGTAGGTGATGAGGAGCAGAGACAGATCCACGAAGTTGAAAAGGAAAAAATTATTCCCCGCGATCATCTGGGTGATGATCACGAGAAACGAGGAGCCGGCCAAAAACAGGTATTTCATAATGCGCCCTAAGTTACTTGCCCGCGCCGGGCGAAGGCACATCCGCCATGGACTTCGGGGTGCCAAGCAGGATCAAGACCTCTTCAATCCGGACCATGTCTGCACTGGGCTCGACCCGAATCACACGGAATCCCGTTGTTCCCTTTTGCGAGTCGACAACCTTGCCGACAGGCAGACCTTTGGGGAAAACGCCATCGAGACCGGAGGTGAGGAGATAATCACCGGCATTCACCTCCTCGGTATTGGCGACGTATTTCAAATCGAGCATGAGGTTCTCGGTGCCGTGCGCCACACCCGGTGTCCTCGTGCGATCGATCATCACGCCGACGGACGCGTCGGCGTTCGTCAGAAGTTGCACCTGACAGTCGTCGCGGGTCACGAGCACCGTTCGTCCGACGACACCTGTCTCCGAAATCACCGGCTGGTCTGGCCGGACGCCATCCTGCCATCCTCGATCGAGAAACAGGGTGTTGGATAAGAAATTAGGTGTTCGTCCGATCACGCGCGCGCCCAGAGCTCGACATCCGAGGTCGTCACGAAAGGCTAGCAGGAGCCGCAGCCGAGCGTTTTCCTCTTTCGCTTGCTCGAGGCCGCTGTTGAGCAACGTGAGTTGGCGCATGTCATCTTTCAGGCGCCCGTTTTCGGCGCGAGTCCCGTGCAGCCAGACGTATCCCGTCCAGAACCTGCTGAGCGTGCGTGAAACGTCGGAAGAACCTTTGAGTAGGGGCGCGCCTGCCACCATCACCCACCTTTTGAACAGTAGGGTGCCCGATGGATCCTGGACCTGAATGGAAATCAGCGTCAGGTGCAGGAGAAGAAGAGCGAGGACCACGTACAGGGGGCGCCCTTCTCCCTTCGACGCGAAATCAATGGACACAGATCCTCCGGAGCAGCTTGAAATCCGTCAACATCTTGCTGGTTCCAAGCACGACCGACGAGAGCGGATCCTCCGCGATAAACACCGGCAGCCCGGTCTCATCCGCGATCCTCTTGTCGAAACGCTTCAGGAGCGCGCCGCCGCCGGTGAGCACGATACCTCGATCCATTATATCGGCAGAAAGTTCGGGCGGCGTGCGTTCTAATGCCACTTTGATGGCATTGATAATGATGCCGATGCTGTCACTCAATGCCTCTCGAATCTCCTCGTCCCCAATCGTGATCGTCTTGGGCACGCCCTCGATCAGGTTGCGCCCTTTGATTTCCGTCGTCAGCGGGCGTTCGAGCGGAGCGGCCGAACCGATCTGAATCTTAATCGACTCGGAGGTGCGTTCGCCGATCAACAGGTTGTGTTTCCTCTTAATATACTGGATGATCGCCTCATCCATTTCGTTCCCTGCCACACGCACAGATCGGCTGTATACGATGCCGGACAGAGATATCACCGCGATGTCGGTGGTTCCCCCGCCGATGTCCACGATCATGTTCCCGCATGCTTCGGTGATCGGCAAGCCTGCGCCGATGGCGGCTACCATCGCCTGCTCTACCAGGAATACTTCACTCGCCTTGGCGCGCAAAGCCGACTCCTGAACCGCTCGTTTCTCCACTTGCGTGATTTCCGCGGGAATGCCGATTACAATGCGCGGGCTGACCAGATGATTGCGCCGATGCGCCTGCTTGATAAAGTACTTCAGCATCACCTCGGTCACGTCGAAGTCGGCAATGACGCCGTCCTTCATCGGTTTGACCGCAACGATATCCGCCGGGGTGCGGCCAAGCATCTCCTTGGCCTCCCTGCCCACCGCCAGAATTCGCTTGTTGTTTTTGTCTAGGGCGACGATCGACGGTTCATTGACGACAATACCGCGCCCTTTGGCGTACACCAGAGTATTGGCGGTTCCCAAGTCAATGGCCAGGTCGCTGGAGAAATAGCCGAACACTGATCTGAAATGCATAAGCCCCTACACGGCAACCTTGATGTTGTTTTTGGAGAGTTCCTTCGCACGGTACATGGCAGCGTCGGCCTTTTTGATCAAACCTTCGGCGGTCAGCGTGTGCTTCGGACAATTCGCAACGCCGAGGCTGACCGTCAGGTGGATGCTGAGATCCTGGGCAATAAACTCGTAATCCTCGACCCTCTTGCGGATGCGCTCCGCGATCACCAGAGCTCCGTTGATCGGAGTTTCCGGCAACACGACCACGAATTCGTCTCCGCCGTAACGGCTTATCACATCCGTCTCGCGCAGGATCTTGAGCAGGACTTGCCCCATCTCCGCCAGCGCGAGGCTGCCCACAAGATGGCCAAAGGTATCGTTGACCCGTTTGAACCCGTCGACATCGATGAAGAGCAAAGATACCTTTTTCTTGTATCGCAGGCAGCGCTTCACTTCGCCATCTAGATATTGCATCAGGTACCGGTAGTTGTACAGCTTGGTCAAGTCATCAGTAATCGTGAGGCGCTCGGCTTCGTCCAGGTGCCGAATCGTGCTGACTGCCACCGCAACCGGCCTCACCAGCATTTCCATCAACTTCCGATCGGCATCCGTGAAAATGCCGCCCCTCTTATTGAGCAGCTCGATGGCTCCGACCTTTTGCCCTCGAATCACCAGCGGCAGGCATAGGATGGAGTGGACATTCAAGCAGTCCGTGCTGAAGGGGATCTTGATTTCCAAGCCGCAATCGTTGTTCAGGTACGGCGTCCCGCTCCTCAGAACCTGATCCACTACGGCGCTGTTAACCTGGTGTTCAAACAGATCGAGGTCCTTGATGTTGGAGGTCTCGTAGGCGCGCTGCAGAGCCATACCGGCTTCATCGCACAGGTAGATGAGGCCCTCTTCCGCGCGCACCCTGCCGATGATCTGGCCGAGCAGATGGTTCATGGCCGGCACGCGATCGACGACGCTTCCCGATGATTCGATCGTCTTGACGAACGCTTCGAAAAACATGCGAAGGTCGTCGGTTTCCCCGCGCATCTGTGTCTGCTGCGCCCGGTTCGCATGCAGTGCGGAGAAGCTCTCCACCAGGAAAGCAGCCAGAGAGTAAGTCAGCGGCAGCTTCACGACCAGCCTGCCTTCATCCATCCGGAGCGGCCCGTATCGGTCATCGACGTCCGAAGGAATATAGCCGACGAGCTCCGCGCCAGGGAAAATCCTCGCAAGGAAATCCCGATCGTCAGCAAGCTTATCTTCAGGGGAGAAAACCGCGATCAGATCCACGCGAGGCGCCACCGGCATGCCTGTAATGGCACTCTCGGAAAAGAACTCGCACTGCCACGGCAGCACTTCGGGGAAAGATTCCCCGAACACCTTGGGGGGGTAGTCCTTGTAGATCACACCGATTTTCAGAACCTCAGACATGTCGCTCTTCCACAAACAGTCGGGACCACCATCGCCCTGCGCGCCCCAGTTGAGCCGTTCGTCTCAGCGGATTTGATCATGCCGCCCCTTCCGGCACAAGGAGGCGCCGACCGCCCCGTGCCGTCAACCGGTCGAGGACTCCTGTCGACAGCACCCGACAAAAATACAACAGGCCTCTGGTTGATTTCGGCTGAAACAGCAAACTTCAATATAGCTGACAATTAAGACCGTGCTGACCCGTCAGAAGCCGCGCCGCTGAGTCGACCCTGATGACCAATCCACCATGAACCACATATTATATCCAAACGCGGTCCAAGAAAAAATGCCGTAACTCACAATTTTCTCAATCCTTAATTAAGCCCTGCTTGGTCGGGGAAGTCCCCCTTCGGGATCACACCCCAGGCAAAGTCGCACGACTAGCGGCAAAATTGGAGACGGCCACTCTTTTTCGCCGGGAGAATCTTGGCAGATTCGGAAAGGAATGGCTAAAAAAAGTGGTTGTCCCGTGTACCGATTGAATAAGGAATCAAGGTGCGACCCTGAAAGAGCCAGGCAGGACAGCCCCGGGCTGTAACTGCTGGACCTCTTCGGGGTCAAAACAGCAACTGCTTCAGCTCTGCCGGCATTCCGGATCTTGTCGTCGGTTGCCGTGGCTGAATCGTGAAAATCCGGCACCTGATGCGGAAAGACTGTGGTATAGTGTATGTTTTTGCCAATCCGATTGGAGGCCAAAACCTAGCATGCTGGACATCATGCGCCGCAAACAGCGGCTGAAGCTCGTATTATGGCTCGTCATCATCAGTCTCGGCTTGGGCATGTTGGTGCTCTTCGTTCCAAGATCAGACCTTGGAACGCAGGCATTCGACAGTTATGCCGCTTCAGTGGCCGGAGATACCATTCCAGTGAAGGAATTCGCAGATGCATATCAGCGAATGGTGAATAATTACACCAACAGCGGCAGAAATAAGATCGATGCCGAAACGCTGAAACGCCTCGGAGTAGACCGGCAAGTACTGCAATCTCTGGTTCAGGAGCGGGTGGTGAGCTATGAGGCCAAGCAGTTCGGTCTTGACGTAACTCCTGACGAAGTGCGCCAGGCCATCGAAGCGAATCCCAACCTTCGCAACCAAAACGGATTCATCGGTGTGGAAGCCTACAAGCAAGTGCTGGCCGCAAACCGCATCGAACTCGCACAATTCGAGGAAGAAGAGCGGTACATGCTGCTCGCGCGGAAGCTCATGAATCTGCTCACGGATTCCATCAGCATCCCCGAATCGCACCTGCGCGAGAACTTTGGGCGTCAGAACCAGGAGGCGCAGGTACAGTACGTCCTCTTCGATAAGGAAGCGGCCAAGAAATGGATGACTCCGACGGAAGCGGAGCTGCGCTCCTATTTTGATGCCAACAAAGACAAGTATCACATCAAAGAAGAGCGGCGGGTCCAGTATCTGTTGCTCCCTATCGCCGATATAGCCTCGACCATCAAGGTCACCGATCAGGAGATCAATGACAGCTGGAATCAGTCCGATCATCCGGAGAAGGTGGAGGCAAGTAGAATCCTCTTCAAGATCGATGATCCTTCCAAGGATGCGGAGGTGAAGACCAAAGCGGAAGCAATCCTGAAGCGCGCGAAGGCAGGCGATAACTTTGCGGATCTGGCGAAAAAGAACTCGCAGGATGAGGTTACGGCTCCGCAAGGGGGCAGCCTCGGCCTGATTCCCAAAGGACAGGAAGGGAAGGCCTTCGATGACGTTGCTTTTGCGCTGAAGCCCGGCGAAATCTCAGATCTGGTGCAAACCGAGCGAGGGTACGAAATCATCAAGATGACCCGCCACGAGATCCCGACCTTGGAGACAAGCCGTCCATCCGTAATGCATGATATCCAGGTCGAAAGGGCCACAGAAATCGTGAAGCAGAAGGCGGAAGAAGCCCAGAATCTGGCGGCAAAGCAGAGTGACCTGGCGGCGATCGCCAAAGGGATGAGCATTCCGACACAGATGAAAGAGACGGGTTTTCTTAACCAGAGCGCCGATGCATTTGCCAATGGAGTCTCGCAGGAATTCCTCGACGAGATATTCACCTTGAAGGAAATCAATTCCATAGGCAAGGCGGTCCAGGTGCCTGCGGGCTTCGCCCTGCCTAAACTGCTCCAGGTCAATCCTCCTAGGCCCGCCGAATTTAAGGATGTCCAGGAAGCGGTAAAGAAGGACTACTTGGATCAGAAAGCAACCGAATTGCTCCAGGCAGATGCGAAGAAACTGTCCGAAGAGGCCAAAAAACAAAGCGATCTGACAAAGGCGGCACAAAAACAGGGACTGGCGGTGAAGACCAGTGCCTCGTTCAAGCGGGACGCAGCGCCGGCGCCGGAAATTGGCTCGGCTCCTGATTTCACAGCCGCAGCCTTCAACCTGCCGATCGATGGCATCAGCGACCCCATCGCCATCGGCGGCGGCAAGCAGATCGCGGTGCTGCAGGTCAAAACCAAGAGCCCATTCAACGAAGCCGAATATCAGAAACAGAAGTCGGCACTGCGGGATCAGGCGCTTGGCGCGGCCAGGGAAGCTTATTTCGAGGAATTCCTCAATCGCGCCATCGAAAGTCTGCAAAAGGCCAAGAAGATTCGCGTGAATCAACAGGCCATCGATCAGATCGTCGGAAGCTATCGTTAACTTCGGCACCAGAGACTTGATCGGAAACGGGTCCGCCAAAAGCAGCCACGGATTTCACAGATTCCACTGATTCTTCTGTGGAATCCGCGCTGCCTACCCGCATTCGAAATTCGAGATTCGAGATTGAGATCCCGAATCTCCAATTTCGAATCTCGAATCTGGCTCGGGCTTAAACAGTTACCCCGAAATAAAACCGGCAACGCCGAATCCCCGTCACTTGCTGATGCATTCCGGCGCCAACTGCGCCCGCTGCAAGGAGACGGCGTACGTGTGCAGTTTTTCCACGATTTGGCTGACCTGCTTCGTCTCTGCGAAGATGCGGTCCAGGTCGGCGCGCATCCTTCCCTCGCATTGCGGATCCAGCAGGACGAGTTGGGCAAACCCCATCATAACGGCCAGCGGATTGTTCAACTCGTGCGCCGTCTTGCGCAGGTATGCCGCCACTTCGAGCAGTCGCGGTTCGGCTGCATAACCCGGCAATGAAGGCTTGAAGGCCGAAAGCAACAGGAATCCCGCACAGCGGTTTTCACGGCCATTGAGCTGCGTCAACCACGCATGCGCCGACAGCGACTTGCCGCTGCGCTCGCGATGCACGATATCTCCTTCCCAGACGCCCTCCGCGCGCGCCGTTTCCATTGTTTGGGCAACCTCGAAGACTGACTCATCCGCCAATATGGAGACAATAGGGTGGCCGACCAGTTCGTGTGGGGAATACCCAATGATCTGTTCCACGTTGTTGGAGAGGGAGGTAATGCATCCATCTGAAGACAGGAAGATCGTCATCCACTGCTCAGCATGACAGAAACATTGCATAATATCTTCCGAGCCCGAACACCTGCGGCTGCCAGGACGAGGCTCTCCGCACAACGCGCAGCCGGCAACCGCGTGTCCATTCGGATTTCGCACGTTGTTTTCTCATGCTCTATCGTCAGGACGCGCAGCGCCGTTTAATCAAAAGCGTATCAAACGAGTTGGATGTGGAGGTGCTGTTATCTCAGACTTTTTGCAGAACCGGTTCCCGCTGTCGGGCAAGGGCGCGCTGGATCACGGCTCCCAGACGCGCGATGCCTTCCTCGATCTTTTCAGGCGTCGCGTTTGAAAAGTTCAGACGCATGGTGTTTTTGCCGGAGCCATCATCGTAAAACGCGGTGCCAGGAACAAACGCCACCTTCTCTTCGATCGCCTCGCGCAGAAGTGCCGTGGCGTCCATAAGCTCCGGAAGGATCGCCCAGATGAACAGGCCTCCCTGGGGACGGGTCCAGCGCACGCCTTCCGGCATGTGTTTCGCCAGCGCGGCCAGGATGGCTTCCCGCCGCACGCCGTACACGGAACGGATGTGCAGCACATGCTTATCCAGGAACCCTCCGCGCGCGAGCTCAAATGCAACCATTTGAACGAATGTCCCTGTGTGCAAATCAGTCCCCTGCTTCGCCTGGACCAGCTTCTGAATGACTTCAACAGGTGCGACGATCCATGCAAGCCGAAGGCCCGGCGCCAGAGTTTTGGAAAACGTGCTGAGGTAAATCACGTTTCCGCTGAACGGCTTGTCACCCCGGGCGCGCGCATCCATCACGGCAAGTGAGGGAAGATGTTCGCCTTCATATCGGAGCTGGCCGTACGGATCATCCTCGATAATCGGCACGCCGAAATGGTCCGCCATGTCGATGATGATTTCGCGGCGCTTGAGCGACAAAGTCACGCCGGTAGGGTTCTGAAAGTTGGGCAGGGCGTACAGGAATTTCGGACCGCCGCGCAGCACCGATTCAAGATCATCCGTCCGCATTCCCTCGTCGTCCATGCCTATGCCAAGAAACTGGGCCTGATAGGCATTCCAGGCCTGGAGCGCACCCAGGTAGGTGGGTCGTTCCAAGGCGATCCGATCCCCCGAATTCAGGAACACTTTTCCAATCAGGTCGAGCGCTTGCTGGGATCCACTGGTAATCAGGATGTTTTCCGGTTTGACAACGATGCCGTAACGGGCTGTGTGCCTGGCAATCATCTCGCGCAGCCTTGGACACCCTTCGGTCGTGCTGTACTGCAGCGATTGGGGACCGGACTCGCTGAGAACGCGCTCCGCGGCTTCTCGAAACTCCTCGATGGGGAACACCTCCGGCGCGGGCAATCCACCAGCGAACGATATCAGGTCGGGCTTTTCGATCAGCTTCAACAATTCGCGGACGATTGAGCTCTGCATGCGTCGTGTTCGCAGTGCGTAGCGCTGGGACCAGAGTGTCTCCATAATGCCTCCCGGCAAAAAAGTCAGGGAATGCCTGCATTTCCCGTATCGGCAGCAAGCGCCGGTAGTGTACTACTCCCTTCGACCGGCATGCAACAGAACAGAAAAGGGCTGCGGAAGCCGACGACTCTTGGAGATTCCTTGAGTGCTTTGAGTCTTGTAAATCCCTAATGCCGTTCGGTCATGCGATCCAATCTGCGAGAAAAGGCTAAGGGGTGCTGCTCTGGATTTGGGGGAAACGACGCAGATCAGATAAGGAAATGCTTGGGGTTCGCGCAGAAATAAGTTTACATTTTTGCGCGAGCCCTTAGCCGGCGACGCGAGGCGCTTCGAATCGGGGCGCGTCGGTCGCTTTTCTCGTCGCGCTTTCGGCGCCAGCCGCTGCCGTGGCGTATCGGTCTGCTTTCGGTGCAGCCATCATGCCCATGATCGCGTGTACGATCTGCTCGACCGACATCCGATCCGTGTTGCATATCAGGTCGTAAAAATGCGGGTCGTCGAGATTCTGGCGATAATGATGGTGGATGAAGCTGCGGCGTTGGCCATCGATGAGCTGCATGCGCCTGCGCGCTTCTGCGGGCGAAAGAAGCCAGGACCGCGCAAGGAAGGCGGCGCGGACATCAGGGGATGCGATGACACGAACGTGGAAGCCCGGTTCTCCCTGCAGGGCAAAGGCGCTTCCGCGCCCCACGATGACGGCTCTGCCGCGCGTCGCAAGATAGGCGAGCGTCCTGAGCAGGGCCTCGTGATACTCCTCGTTGCCGAAGGATATCCCCTGCGCCATGAAAAGCAGTCGCTGGACGGTGTCGTGGATCAAGCTCTGCGAACGCTCGTCCAGTTCGTGCACGAGATTCTGTCGCACGTGGCTGTCCTGCGCGATAGAATCCACGATCTCCTTGTCGAAGAGGTGCCAGTCGAGATGCCGCGCCAGTTCCGAGGCAACGGCATCACCCTGGGAGCCCACGTCGCGAGCGATCGTAATAAATCGAAAGGGTGCTCCCGATTCGATGTGTGCCGGTCGGGTAACCTGCTGCTCCCGGACCCGGGAGAGCAACATCTGCCGTTCAACCAAATGCGTTTGAGCGGGAGACTCGCTTTTTCCGTTCATATCAGCCTCCCTGTTAGAGTTTCCTAATTTACATGGTAGCACTTGATGCATCGTGCTGCAATCAAATGCACCGCCGCAAGGAAACGGATCCGCACCCGGATCAACGGTCGCTAAAGCCTCGCCGGCGGTATCCGCCTCCGCCGCCCATGCGTTCCTCGCGCGGCTGTTGGGGCTTGGCTTCGTTGACGGTCAGTGGACGTCCTTCCAGCTTTCTCCCGTTAAACTCGGCAATGGCGTGCTCCGCCGCCTCCTCCGTTTCCATCTCAACAAAAGCGAATCCTTTGGAGCGTCCTGTATCCCGGTCCGTGATCATTTTGACGGAGCCGACGGGTCCCGCTTCCGAAAACATTTCCTGCAACGCGCTCTCGGTGATCGAGTACGGCAGGTTTCCAACATACAGCCTCTTTGCCATAAAACCTCCCTGGAATTGTGGGCGTCGAGAGAGGCCATGACTGAGCAACTCAGACGAGGGCCTCCGGATCAACAGCCGATGATGAGGTAAGTCGAGAACGCGTGTTCTGCCGTCAATCCTGGGACTCGCTTTCTAAAGTAGGATACGTCGATAGAGATGGATGCGCGGATTCCGACTCCCTTCCTAAAAACTTTGTCACACGCTGGCTCTTAATGCAACAAATCCTCTGGGCTGGCTGTGATTCAGACGCCCGCGCAGTAAACAGGTGACATTCCTGCTGTCCCCCATTATCATGACTGACCCGAGAGGAAAGGACTTTGCGCCTGGGCTTAAAGAGATGCCGCCACCTTTTATCATTCTGAAATCGCCGCGACGGGGCAGGCTGTGGATTGGCCTGGGAGCGATTGTACTTGCCCTTCTCCTGCTCACCCTTCTATTCACGCAGGAGTTGTTGAATCCTCGCGCGTCCCAAGCGCGCGCGCAGGCTCGGCCTCAGCCAGGAGAAGACATTCAGAAACCTCCGGCTCCCGTGCCGCCGCCCGCCGCCACAAGCCTGCTCAAGAACAGCACCGTTTTCACGGTCTATGGCCGCGCATTCGGCAGAGCCCCGATCCTGGGGCGTCTCGGCACCTATAAAAACCTGGACATGATGGCCGCCGACCTCCCCAAGTGGGCGGAACCGATCAAAAAGTACAATGACGGCAAATCGGTGGTGCCCGGCATCCACCTCATCTATGCAATGGCGGCGCCATGTCAGGAACGCCCTGACTGCCTCAATTACGTGGAGGGCGCCGTCCACAGCCTGGTCGATGACTATATCAAGCCTGCGGCTGCACGCGGCTGGGTGGTGATTCTCGACACGCAGTTGGGACGCTCCCATCCGGCGGCTCAAGTCAATCGCATGATCGAAAAGGGCTACCTGAAGTACGACAACGTTCACGTCGCGATCGACCCCGAGTTCCACCTTTATCCGGATAAGACCAACCCGGGCGTCCCTATCGGAACCGTCGAAGCTTCCCAGATCAATGAGGCGCAGAAGATCCTGGACGATTATGTGAAGGCGCAGGGTCTCAAGACAAAAAAGGTCCTGATCGTCCACCAGTTCGGTGACGAAGACATCCACGACGGTGTTCCTTTCATGATCGAGCACAAGAAGGATCTCAAAACTTTTGAGAATGTCGAGCTGGTGGTCGATATGGACGGCCTGGGAACGCCGCAATTGAAAATCTGGAAGTACAATCGGATTGCCGACCCGACTGTCTATCCCTTCCTCCAGTATCGCGGCATAAAGGTCTTCTACCCCAACCAATGGGAGAAGGCCGGCCACTACGACAGACCTCCCATGACCATCGAACAGTTATTTGGCGTGGTGCCTGTGTTCGGAAAACTGCGCGCTATTGCCAAACCGGATGTGGTGATTATCGCCTGATGTCTAGCTCTTCCCGTACAGCCCAGGGCGTGAGCCCAAGAACGCTGACATACGATCGCTAAGGCACGTGGACTTCGACCATCCCGCAATACGTGAATCTTCGCAATCTTCTTGTTTACAATGTGTCGAGTACAAGGCCGTCCAAGTCCAAGCCAAAGTCCAGGTCTAGGTCCAGGTCCACGAGGAGGCAGTGGCTTAAGTCAGCGCCTGCAGGGCTCTCAGCGAGGAATGAGGATCGCCCGCTGCAGAAGGCGGATAAATTCCTGCCTGTAACCGTATCGATCCGCGCCTTGTCCCGACGTGGCCCATTCCAGGGCGCTTTCCAGCGTGGCGTTGCCCTTGTGGGGTGATTCGCGCAGGACCATGCCGAAGGCGGCGATGGCGGCCGCGAACTTGAAGTCCGCGGGAGCCGCGGCAAACGTTCTGCCTGCATCCCGAATCACATACTCTGATGAAATGCTTTTGTCCTGTTCGGGTTCCTTGTAGCGCACCTTCAGAGTCGCCAGTTCGCCCGAGCGGGCGGCCAGTGTGGTAGGTGTGGGCTGCTGATACTTGAGCGGGTCCACCCTTGGGGCGGCATCCGCTGCGTTTGCCGGCACCAATTCGTACAAGACTGTCACTGCATGTCCTGCGCCGACATCGCCGGCATCCTTGGTGTCGTCGTTGAAATCTTCTTTGGCAAGCCGCCTGTCCTCATAGCCTATGAGCCGATAGGAACTTACCTGTGCCGGATTGAATTCGATCTGAATCTTCACATCCTTCGCGATCGTGACCAGCGTAGCGCTTAGCTGCTCAACGAACACCTTCCTGGCTTCGTCGGGGTTATCGATGTAGGCATAGTTGCCGTTCCCCTTATCCGCCAGGGATTCCAGCGTTGCGTCCTTGTAGTTGCCCATGCCGAAACCCAGGGCGGTCAAGGAAATCCCGCTCTTCGCTTTATCCTCGATCATCCGCGTGAGATCGCCGCGATTGGTGATCCCGGCGTTGAAATCTCCGTCGGTGGCCAAAATGACGCGGTTGATGCCACCCCGGATGAATCCGTCCTGCGCCGCCTGATAAGCCAGCTGGATGCCGGAACCGCCGTTCGTGCTCCCCCCGGCCTGAAGGCCGTCGATGGCGCTCATGATCCTGGACTTTTGATCGCCGCTGACCGGAGGGAGGACCACTCTCGCGTCGGTTGCATACACCACGATCGCAACTTTGTCGTTCTCCGTCAGCTGATTTACAAGCATCCGCATCGATTCCTTTACCAGGGGAAGCTTGTTCGGCTCGCCCATGGATCCCGACACGTCTAGCAAGAAGACCAGGTTGCTCGCCGGACGTTCGCCGCGCAGTTCACGGCCTTTGAGCGCAACACGCAGCAGGCGATGCTCCGGCTTCCAGGGCGCTTCCGTCACGTCAAAATAGGCGGCGAGAGGTTTCCCGTTTGCAGGCCCCGCATAGTCATAGTTGAAATAGTTGATCAGTTCTTCGATGCGCACCGCATCTTTGGGCGGCAATGACCCGGAATTGAGAAACCGGCGCACGTTTGAGTAGGAGGCGGTATCGACGTCGATCGAAAACGTCGAGAGCGGGTTCTGTGCCACATCCAAAAAGGGATTGTCAGAGATCGGATCATACGCTTCGGTATTCGGATTGGGACGGGGAAACCACGGATATCTCCGGATGGGAATTCCACCTCTCCATGCTAGGTTCACACCGCCAGCACCGCGTCCGATGCCGCCAACGACCCCGCCGCCCATTCCCGGACCATAACCGGCGGCGATGCCTTGACCTACATTGGCAACATTGGCCTGTACTGTCACCGGGATCGACCCGCCAACGGAACCGGCGGTACCTCCCACGACGCCTCCCACAGCTCTTCCCAACATGCTACTGGCCGTTCCACCAACCACGTTAGGTGGAGTGCTGACGGCTGAGGATCGTCCATCCAGGACGACTCCCTTGGCCTGCTGTTGCGAGACTGGAGAGTCCGTTGCGGGTGGTGCGATTTTGACGGCCGTCGATTTATCTGTAGCGACGTTCCCAGCCCGCGCTTGCAGCACTGGAGGAACCATAGAAATACGGAATTCAGGCTTCCCTTTTGCATCTTGGCGCTGATCGAGTGGAGGATTTTGAGAGACCGGGGACAGCGGGGCAGAGGCAACGGATGGCACGCCTTTCCGGACTTCTGGAGTCATACTCTTGGATAAGATGCTTTTCTGCTGAACTGGTGGCGGCTGCGGGGCAGCAGTGCGGCTCGATGTCGGTGCCTGCGGCGGTGGCGCGGTGGCGCCGGTGTCTTTATTTGCGGTGACCGGCCCGCGTGTCCCGGGCGATGCCTGGTACATGCGATGTCCGGTGGCCAGCACCACCAGGAGCAGAGTTGCCGCCGATGCCATGCCCGCGAGAACCCACGGATTATGGAAGCTGAACCAGCGGCGACCTGCGTTGATCTTCGCCTCGATGCGCTGCCGCTGTTCCGGCAAGAGTACTTCAGAAGGTTCATCGTGCAGTTCCCTTGCCAGAAGCTGAGCTGTCTCCCGAATCCCCTCGATTAGGCGGCGTGCTTCCTCGGAATGATGCAAGGCTTCTTCGATTTCCACCCGGTCCTGCTCATTTTTCAATTCACCTAAGGCATAAGCAGTCCATCGGGGATCGTTGGCGTCGAATTTCATTTCGCCCTCCTTACGGCTTTTGCACTCTGGTGGTCATGGACCCTCTCGCGGATAGTCTTCAATCCGGTATGGATGAGAAAGCC
>Ga0187882_1000280_pt1 | contig 58157 bp, 70 predicted proteins | sample June2016WEW_19_1_3_FD_132991 | JGI IMG/M metagenome (GOLD analysis project Ga0187882, IMG submission 132991) | Peatland microbial communities from SPRUCE experiment site at the Marcell Experimental Forest, Minnesota, USA - June2016WEW_19_150 | ecosystem: Environmental > Terrestrial > Soil >... | reverse complement strand
TTGACATCAACTACGTCTACGTGCACGACACGGCCATCAATGAGACACGCAAAACGATTCCGATGGGGGAACCGGATACGTCTTGGTATTATGAAGTCCCCTCCGTTGGTTCCGATATTGACACAGGCAACAAGGACGCAGAAGGACACCCGACTTTCCGTAAGGCTACCGCGGAAGATGCGATGCTCTACCCTCTCGGCAGGTTGATTAAGTGCCCAGCAAGCGTCAAAGATTTGCTTCTCTACGATGGGCCTGCCCCTGATTGGAGCGGTCTCTTTCCGCTCGTTCCAATAGTCAACGACGATTGGCCGTTCATGTTTGGAGGATTCTCCGCCCCTCACGATCTTTGGTCTCTTCAATATTCACTGGAAAAATCAATGCGTGCGGTTGACGATCAGGTTGAAGTGGCGCTTGACCCGCCCTTACTTTTCGACAAGAACCAGATTCCGAAGGCTGACGCTGAGCGATTGCTCGTTAGGAAGGCAAGCGTTCGCATAGCATATGATCCTATGGGGGGAAAGCCCGTTGAGGCAGCGCTGCAAACCGGCTATCAGCAGGTTCCCCAGTGGATTCTTGAGTCTCAGGACAAGACCGAAGCTCGCATGGATAATCAGGCGGGTACAGCGGACTTGCAAGCCTTAGTTAAAGCCAGGACTTCCGGCGCAGATGGGATGGAGAAATTCCTGCAAGCCATTGGTCCTATCGCTCAGGACATGGTGCGCCAACAGGAAAGCAGCATCGCTCGGCTAATGGAGATTCTAAAATTCATGTTTTTCCAGTGGTATCGCGCGGACCGCCGCATGAAGATTGGCGGCGACGACATGCTGACCAAGGAAGATTTTGAGTACAAGTCAGGCGATATGATTCCTGAAAGCCAGCCGGGAGAGCCGAAACTATCCTACCTTCAACGGGCGCGGCGACATATCGCAGGATTCTATTGCAGCATCGTGCCGGGGAGTCTGCATAAGATTCCGCAACTGACCGAGCAGCTAAAGTACATGCAACTCGCCATGCGCGGGGTTGTGCCTATTGACTGGTGGACGCTGGCTAAGATTTTCAATATCCCGAACTTCGGCAAGGCACCCGAAGGCTGCAACACCGTCATGCAGAAGTTTATGGCTCAGAAAATGCTGGAACAAGAAATGCGCGGAGAAGGTGGAGAAGGACAGCCTGCCGGAAGAAAGCCTGGGGGAACGCATCCTCCCCAGCAGAAAATGAGAACTGACGGGAAGCCTATTAGTCAGCAGAGTAGGTAAAGTATGCCGAAAAGCAAGAGATTGATTATTCTGCAAAAGAGGGCATGATGTATCGCTGTCGCTATGTTTCAATTTGCGGTTTTCGTACCAATCTTTCCTGGGAATATAAGCGACATGAAGAAGAGCATAATCCCGTACATTTTGCCATTATATTCTTTCGTAAGAGTGCAATTCAAGCGTGGTTTGAAAGGCGGAAAACGAGCCAAGGTGGTAATCCTCCAATTACGCAGACGAGCCGATGAGCGGATACATATACCCGAAAGTTAAAAACGCTCCTATCGTGGATACTAAGAGCGCAATTAGGGTAATTCTTCCCTTTCTCGATCTTGCATCTCGCACTGGACGCCACTTCGATGACGACGTATGGGCGGCTTGCAATAGTTCAAGACGAGAAGGAGAATACAAGATAACCTACGGAGAATTGAACAAGATTATAAAAATATTTAACAAGGTTATTGGAAAAAAATCGCATGAGCGATGAACCAAAGGTAACTCTCAAAGCCTCCATTGGCGTCCAGGGGAAGCAGCGCGTCAAGGAACTGGCTGCGATGATTGTCTACAAAAAAAAGTCGGGGCATCTCGCCGTAGACGTTTCAGAGGGTGGGGCTGTGGCAGCGTCTTTTGAGGAAAAAATAGTGCTTGACAAATCAAAGGACTAGAATAGACTCGTAACTGGAAATCAATCTAGCCCGCTTCGGCGGGAAGTAAATTGAGCCACAAGGGATTTTCCCTTCGTGGCTCTTTTTGTTTTTATGCCCTGGACATCGAAGAGCGCGAAGCGATTCACCAAGAAAGCGCGGACGCCAAAGAAGAAACGCCAGTGGAAACACGTCACTGACAGCGCTTTGAAGCGCGGTGCTTCTGAAGGGTCCGCAATCCGCCAAGCTAATGCGGCAGTCGCAGGGACAGCAAAGCACCGGAAGCGCAAGCGGAAGTCAGGCAAGCGCTAGAAAGGAGAAAACCGTGGAAATCACTCGCGATAAGCGGCGCAAGAAACACAGTAAGAGCAAGCGGTAAACCCTGCCCGTTGGAGAAGGCTTGACCCGCAAGGGTAAGTGGCCTCCCCGGAAAACGGGTACAAGGACGACGGGAGGGAGCCGCAACACGGTTTCCTCCCTCATCTCACAAGGACAACGCACATGAAGCGAAAGAAAGCCAGCAGTCACGTAAAGCGGATGATTCATGGTGGCAGAACCAACAAAGTTGGAAGCCCCATGAAACTCACCTTCGGCAAGAGAGGAAAGGGCAAGAGGTAACGGCGTGAGTCTTAGTCCACAGCGCGTTCCTCCTTTGACCGCAACGCCCACGGGCGATGCGACAAAGCTAGTCCCTCCACCGCAGGCCCAGCCCGACCAAACGGATGAGGCTGTTATGCGGACTCTTCGGGAACTGAGAGAGCAAATTGATGCTCTGGCAAGACAGTATCCCAAAACCGGGAAAAACGCTCAAGTGGCAAAACAGGCAATCATGGCGATGATGCGTGATGTCCTTCAGAACCCAACCCAGCCAGCGGAAGCTCCCGCCCCACGCTTCGGGTGAGATGCGGAGCCGCCAGGCATTGACCGATAACCGGAAGCCCGAATGGGAAGGCTTAGGCCGGAACCCAAGAGGGAAAGGCGAGGTGGAAAATGGCAATAGATCAGGCAGTTGAGCAATTCATTGTGGACTCGGGATTAACACCCGAGCAGGCAGTGAAGTTTCGCGCCGTGTTCGAGGAAGCTCCAAAGGCGCAAGAAGTTTTGAAGGGAAATGCTCTGCGGCAGGCAGATTACTCGAAGCATTTGAATGAGATTCAGAAGAAAGAGAAAGAACTTGAGGCCGCAAAAAAGTTTTGTGACTCCGAACTTGCAAGGTACGCGACTTACGGAACCGATGCAGACGCGAAAGTTTTGAGGGCACAGCAGGCCGTAGAAGCTGCCCAAAGCAAGCTCGTGAAGGCGCAGAATCGCGCCGCACGCTGGATGGAGACCCACGGCGTACCCGAGGAAGAGGTCAAGGAAGTGTTTGGAGATACGCAAGCCTCTCCCGAACCGAAGCCTGTTGCAGTCCCGACAGGTGACGATGCCAACCTGACTGTCGGGGAGTTCAAGCGTCAAGCCACGGAATTTGCAAATAAGCTGGCCTATCTTCCGGCCCTTCAGCAGAAGATTGCAGTACAGCACTACAACCTCTTCGGCAAGTTCCCCGAGGATATGTCAGAGGTGGTCAAGGCCGCGCTTGAATCGGGAAGGAATCTTGAGGAAGTTGCCTCTGAGCACTACAAGTTTGCAGACAAGCGTCAAGAACTAAATGACGCTAAGATCGAGGAAAAGTACAAAACAAAGTACGAGAAAGAACTTCAGGTGAAGCTCAGCGAAGCGCATGTACCAACCAGCACGCGGCCCCAGCTTCCGGGAGCAAGGGTTTTTGCTATGAAGCCAGCGGAAGCGCCCAAGCCAACTGACCAAGCAAAGCCTCCCGTTGCCCACGAGCGCCCAGTGCAACGCAGAGTGAGCACTGTCCAGAGAGCAGTAGAAGCGTTTCGGTCTGGTAAGTATCAGACGGGAGCGCAGCAAACAACATAAGGAGTATGACCTATGGCAGACCCCCTCTTTGACGAAATATCGGCAACCACGTTACAAGAGATTTATCCAGACGTGATTCAGGACGAGTATTTCAAAGGTGCGCCTTTTCTGGCCTATCTGCGGGATCACTGTCTGGTGCCCTTTGAGGGTGGAGCGTTCATGCAAAACGACTTCACCTACGCGCCTCTGATTGGAGGCTTCTACGACATTGGGAAAACCTTTATCACTTCTAAACCTCAGACCATCGGTGGGATGGCATTTGATCCCAAGAAATGCTACGTGAACATCACGGAGTATTTGGAAGACTTGCGGATCACAAACAAAGGTGAACTCGCCGTTTTCTCGATGGTAGACACTGACCTACGCACCGCAATGCACACCATGAACGCGCTCTGGAATATCGCGCTCTGGCAGCATGGTCAGACTATCGCAGGTTCCGACCGGCACTCTGCCCCCAACGGCCTCGAAGAAATCTTCAACAATGGCTATGACCCGTCCTACTATGGGAACACATTCACGACATACGGAAACCAGACGCGCAACGGGGCGGTCGGTGCCGCAGTCAACGGCTGGGTCTATTGGGGCGGAACGGCGGCTGGCGCTACGGGGATGATTACCTATAAGGACTTGGTAAAGATGTACCTCAAGGCGCGGCGCGGCAATCAAGCTCCCAACCTTGGCGTCTGCAATAAGACACTGTTCAGTTTCATGCTGCAACGCATTCAGACGCAGCAACGCTTCGGGATCGTCCATGACGTGATTTGGGGCGCGGACGGCATCCAGATCATGGATTGCAACATCTTGGTTGACGACTATGCTCCCTCAGCGTCAACGAATGACGGTGTGAACGATCCTCTGCTTGGCAACTACGCCACCTCGACATTTAACCCTCAGAGTTTCGCCACCGCTACCGCTTGGTCAAACATCGCTGCGATGGTTACGGCTGGAACAACTACCGCCACAGTGGGAGAAGTCCTGCTAATGATGAACACCAACAAGATGCTCTTCCGGGTGGTGAATGACGAGATGTTTGGCTTCGGTTTCAAACCCTTCCTGATGACTGGCGATAACACGCGCGTCTGCGGTCAGGAATTGTCTGCGGCCAACTTGCAGAATTTGGCTCCCTGGTCTGGAATCGTATCTTACGGATGGGGTTCGTAGGCTTTCGGCCTCGACTGATTGAACGAAGGAGAACATTATGGGTCACAATACAAAGATCGACAAAGTTCCGTTTCCGCTCATTGACATTAACGCCATCAATACGGTCGGAGTCGAAACCACCTACACGAGTCCAACCGGAAGTGTGGGCAGGTTCCAGGGATTCTTGGGAGCGGTGATTTATCTCGACAACGCCGACGCTTACATGGCGAGTGATCGGACGAACGTTGGGACACTGTATCATGGGCGCTATCAGCTTGTGCAACTGGTTTCTACGAGTCAAGCTGCCGGAGTGAGGGGTTACGCTGCCTTCTGGCCTGCTGCTTCGCTTTCGGCTTTAGCTCAAGCAACTCGCTGTCAAGTCACTGCCGACGCAACTGACGGAGATCACGCTGGCGTTTTCATTGGCGCGCTCACGCAGGGCTACTATGGCTGGATTCAGCTTGACGGGCTTTGCACGGTTCAATATAAGGCCACGTTGACGGCGGCGACTCCGGCTATCAAGGACCGTATTTACGTCACTTCGGGGGCAGCCACATTCGATGACCCGCAGTATTCGCCTACTACGGACTCGGAACTGAAGCGCTTTTTCGGCATGGCAGAAGCGGTGCCGGTCGGTGCGGCCCTTAACCTCGTGGAAGTGTTCCCGAGAATTGAGAATTGGTAAGGAGAAAACATGGCTGGAATTGATTCTTTTACCATATATCCCGTGGCGGACGGTGAAGACGTGTGGGGGTCTCATGCGAGAGTCCGGCTCGTGGACATAACCCTTGGAGCCACTTATCCGACTGGCGGATATACCATTACGCCTGATATGTTTGGCCTCACGGCGCTCTTTACTTTGGAGCCCTACGGAGGAGATGGCACGTCGTTTCTGTACGTTCCTCTCTTTGCCTACACTACCCTTCCCCTTGGATTGAGCGGAGGCAGACTCCATATTCTTTCGAGCATAACAGGGGCAGAGGTAGTGGCTGGAGCGGGCACGGTTGCCAGTTACAAATTCCGCCTCCGAGTCACGGGCGAATAACACAGTGACTCTTCCCCTCCTCTCGACTCGGGAGGCTTTCCCTCCCGAGTTTTTTGTTGAAAATCCCTTTTGAAGTGTTATGCTTTCCACATGCGACGCGCCATCTACGAAGTGGACGCTCCAACTAAACCCAAACCTGGAGAAGTTCTACTCCAGCACGGCCTAGCCAAACAAGCCCTTCCCTTCCTCAAGAAAGAGTTCCAGGAAGATGACTTTCGCTCTTGGGTGAATATGGGAGCCTGCCTGAGAACTCTTGGGCGTTTAGATGAGGCCAAGGAACACGTCAAGAAAGCTATAGAACTAAACCAGCGTTGCGAGAATGCTTGGTACAACCTCGCCCTGCTGATGGAGGATTATGGAGAGTTCGAGCATGCTAGAGAAGCCATCGAAATTGCCCATAAAATTCTACCTGTAGAAAAAGAAATCGCTATTCATTACGCCACAATCAACATGCGTTTGGGTAATTGGGAAGCGGTGCGAGACGCCTTTGAGTTCGGCAGGGAAGAGTTCTACTGGTACAGCTTCAAAGGAATCCCAATTTGGCGAGGAGAATTGCTAGACGGCAAGCGCCTTTTGGTTGTTCACGAGGGCGGCTATGGAGATTTCTTCTGGCTGATGCGTTACTTCAAGTTGCTCAAAGAGCAGGGGTGTCACGTAACCTACTTGGCCTGGAAGAAGCAAAAAGAGTTTGCCCAAAAACTCTGTCCTTGGATCGACTGCGTGCTTGCGGCTGATGAATTTCTGGACACAAACGACTACGACTTTCAGTGTGGCCATTGGTCTCTGCTTTCGCTTTGGGATGGTCCACTGTGCATGACAGAACCTTACGTCGTCCCTGCTAAGTTGGCGATAGATAAGGCTAACTTCACAGTAGGAATTTCTTGGCAAGCCGAAGAAATGGGCATGGCAAGGAAATTTCGCTCGATACCCATGAAAGACCTTGCTCCATTGCAAAACATCCCGGTTAATTGGACAGCATTGAACATCTCGAAACGGATTCCAACATGGTGCAGTGACCCCAGAGAGGTCTTGAACCGGGGTTGGGTGGATACAGCCTCGGTGATTGACCGCTGCGATTTGGTAATCACCATTGACACGGCGAATGCTCATCTGGCCGGAGCGATGGGAAAACCCACTTGGCTACTACTCCCTAAAAACTCATTCTGGCAATGGGGAACGGAGGAAGATTCATTTGTCGAACAGTGGTATCCTTCGGTGCGTCCATTCTGGAATCACGATATTCTCAGATGGGATAAACTTATTGAGGAAGTAAAACTTGCCTGTGGAAGCCTAAATATCCCATGAACGCAATCGTCTGCCTATGTCGGGCCTACCCCACTCCAGAACGTTATTCCAGCCTCATCGAAAGAAATTTGTCAGTCTACGAACACATAAACAGCCTCCGAGAACATCAATACCCCTTAATCATCTGGCACGAGGGAAACATTAGCGCAGAACATCAGCAATTCATCTTGTCGCGCGAGAAAAACAAAGACGTGCGCTTTATTGATGTGTCTTCTTCATTCTGCCAGCCATCAGAGGCAGACTATGATTATGTTGACGCTGAGCATTTTCCTCTCGGATATCGCCGCATGTGTCGTTTCTACACGTATCAGATATGGGAGCACTCCGCCAACTTTGAGTACATCTTCCGCTTAGACGAGGATTGCGTGCTCAAGTCTGTTTCGCTAAACCCCCTCATTTGGGCAAGGAATTTCATGGTAAACATTGCGCCGGTGCGCTATGAGCCTGAGACATACGGACCAACAAACGAAACCCTGTCCACGTATGTTCGCCAGTATGTGTGGAAGAACCTACCTCAGTTCCCTCCCAAAGATTTCTACGACCATAACTTCCCATACACTAACCTTTGCGTCGTTAGGGTTGACTTTATGCGCTCTGATCCAGTTCATCCTTTCTTGTCTGCAATGGTGAACTCCCCACACTTCATCAAATTTCGCTGGGGTGATTTACCGATCCTGGGCGTGGCGATGAACCTTTTTATGCAGAACCATCAAGTGATTCCAGGTATCCGTTATTGGCACGGAAGCCATCAAAGGGAGGAGAGTTCCCCGTGCTGACCGCCTGCCTCTCCTGCGGAACTGGAAACCAGATGTTTGAGTACGCAATGGCATACGCTCAAGCCAAGCGTCTAGGGATTCCGCTCCGACTCGACGTTACCCACTACACAAGGCAGGCATATCGTGGATATAACTTGGGCCTGTGGGAAGGAGTTAAAGAGGCGAGAGTGATGGGCATTAGACCAACGGTTTGCGAACAGGGGATGCCCTACAGTGCGGAGATCGTTACAAAGCTCAAGGATGGTGACTGTCTTGAGGGTTACTGGCAGACGGAGAAGTATTTCGCAGATGTGCGAGAGGATTTACTGCGCATCTTCAGACCCCGCTACCCATTCACTCCCCGAGCAAAGTCACTTCTCCAAGAAATCTCTAAAGCAGGCGAATCGAGCGTGATGGTTTCGGTTCGACGCACCGACCGTATAGCCGACGATTTTGGTCCGATGACGCGGGAGTACTACCTGACTGCGTGCAACAGAGTAGCGGAGCGGGTCAAAAATCCGCATTTCTTTGTGTTCTCCGATGATCCAGAATGGTGCCAGCGGTACTTCAAGATTCCTTACCCTTGCACGGTAGTAAGCGACATCGACATGACCACGGCCAATCATTTAGGCCGCGAAGATGAAGATATTTGGGCAATGAGTTGCTGTTATCATGCCATCCTATCGAACAGTTCCTTCGCTTGGTGGGGAGCGTGGCTCAGCACCGTGCCAGATGAGGATCGAGTTGTGATTGCGCCCCGGCCTTGGTTCATTCATCCGCAATACGATTCCCATGATGTTGTGCCTAAACGCTGGGCTACGGCTTCGCGAAAGTCTGGGAAAGTTCTTGTCGCCCTGATCTCCTGCAATCTTCATCCCCATATAGAGCGAACAAAGTTTTGCCTTGATACCTGGGGCTGTGATCTACCAGAGGGCTTTGATCTAAAAGTATGTACAGGAGCAAACCTCTCGACTTCAGAGCAATGGGGTAATCGAGAGCGGATGAAAGCGATTGCTACTTATGCTCTTGACCACGGATACGATTGGGTGCTGAAAACCGATGACGACACAGATATTCGGTTTTACCGTCTAAAGATACCGCACTCAGCGGACTACGCCGGGTGGGTAACTTGGAAACGTAACTGTGACTGGCCTCGGGAGCACTGCCAGGGAGGATGTTATTGGCTATCAAGGCGATCCTTGGAGGTAATCGAGCGTGAGTCAATAGAAGATTCCTACGATTTGAGAAGGTTAGAAGATCGTTGGGTAGAGATGGTTCTGTCCGATGCTGGAATTAAGCCTGTACACTTGCCAGATTTTGTTATGAATCCCACTTGGAAGTGGCGGAATTTGTGGCGTCCTTCGGAGACTTTTGACCCAAACTGGGCTATACTTTTGCAAGCAGACCGAAGTGGAGACTTGAAGGCTAGTCAAGTGAAGACCTCAACCTCGAATCGTGTTTGTGTGGGTCTGATCTCTTGCGATTCGCCTAAGTATAAAATTCGGCAACAACAATGTCTGAATACGTGGGCCAAATCTTTGCCTCTTGGGTACGATCTTAAACTATGCACGGGCAAGCAACTGTCAGTACCAGATGATTACGGAAGCCTTTGCGAAAAAGTTAAAGCTGCGGTCAAGTATGCCTTGGAACAAGGCTACGATTGGTTTCTCAAGGTTGACGATGACACGGAACTTCGTCCTAATCGGCTCAATCTGCCTACAGGCGCGGAGTATGCTGGATGGGTGACGACTGTTACCACGAATCCCTCATGTACTTGGATTCATTGTCAGGGTGGTTGCTATTGGCTCTCTCGCAAGGCAATGAGGATCATAGCGAAGGCAGAAATCGGGCCTTTTAAGAATGAGGATAACTGGGTAGCTAAAACGCTTCGTGAGCATGATATACTTCCGGTCCACCTAGATGATTTTGTCGTTGCTCCGAGCTCGCCCTTGGTGTCTGGATGGCGTCCCGAAGCAATTTACACTCCTGAGTGGACCGCACTTATCGCCTCGGATGATCGAGGATGGCCCAGTGGGTCAAACCAAATAATACAATCCCTCTGGTGGCCGTCGCTAGGCACAATGGAGAAACTGAGCGTAGCTTCCTACCTTGCCTGTGGGCACGAGTTCCACGTCTACAGCTATGGCCCTTGCGCTAATGTTCCACGTGGAACGATGGTTAAGGATGCCAACGAAATCCTGCCAGAATCGGAAGTTTCACGATTCAAGCATTTGGCTCATTTTGGAGACTGGTTCCGGTACAATCTGCTTTACCAAAAAGGGGGTTGGTGGGTGGACATTGACACGGTTTGCCTGCGAGCCTTCACTATGCACGAAACGCATGTGTGTTCGGGAGAGGATAACACCATTGCCAGATATTGCAATAATGCCTACCTGAAGGCACCTGTTAAGTCTGAGTTTATGAAGTGGTGCATTGACAGGTGCAAGATGGCCGATCCCATGACAATGGCATGGGCGACAACTGCAAATGACTTGGTAACGGAAGGTGCTAGAAAATTCGATATCGCGGTTCACGTTCCCGCAGTGTTCAATCCAGTTCCTTACTGGAATTGGGAAAGGCTCATCTCGGCTAATACAGAAAATGTCCCTACAGAGGCTTATGCGGTTCATTTGTGGCGGGATATGTGGAAGAAAGCGGGTAAAGACCGAGATGCCACATACCCGGCTACTTCCCTCTATGAGCACCTAAAACAACGTTATCTTGACGCTCCTCCGCAGGTTCCAATCCCTCAGCGACATAGAATCGTGAAGCCTCCGCCCGTGGCAATGAAACAACCTTGGCGCATACATCCACAGCCGCAGATAAAGGAGCATCCCGAGTTGTCGGGAATATCACAATGAGCCTTCTAAAACCCAGCCCCGGTGAAGTGATTGACCGGCTCTCAATCCTCCTCCTGAAGATCAAGGCTTCTGCTCAGACGAACCGAAACGTAGGTTCATTATTGGCAGAAATCGCGGAGCTAAACGGCTATCTTAACCCCTTAGTCCCTAGTCGAAAAGGATTTGCAGACCTTGAGCATTCGGTGTATTGTGTGAACGGTGAGTTGTGGCAGCTTGAGGACAAGGTAAGAGCCTTGCCCTCAACCGCCGTGTTGGATTTGGCGAAAGTAGCGAAAGAGATTGCAGCCAAGAACGATGAGCGAATGAGGATAGTGCGAGAGATCGACAAGGCGTTTGGATGGAACGAGACGCCTAGCGAGAAAATCTATGGCGTTCCTTGATTACTACTCGGAAATTAAAGGCAGCTTTCCAAAGTGCGACGTTTTCCTTGCTCAAAAGATCGTGCAGCGTGCTTGGCAAGACATCCAACAAAAACGCCTCTGGTCTTTTCTGATTAAGGATTCCGCTCTACTTACCTCCGCCATCGTAAGCATCGGCACCGCAAATGTCACGCAGTACCAAGATGCCGTGGTGATGGACGCAACGGCTTCCGCAGCAATCAATCTCATTCCGATTCAAACCCCCGTCACGCTTCAACAGTTTCGAGTTCCCTTTGGGCCTATCTATAACATTACAGGCTGGAATCCTTCAACGAATACACTGACCCTTGATCGAGTCTTTGCGGAAGGCTCTGCGAGTGCGAATCAATATCAAATTTACCAGTGCTATTATGCCGCGCCGGGGGCAACAATCATCGGGGACACGAAATTTCGCAAGTGGCTTTCGGTGTTTGATCCCATCAACGCCTACTGGCTAAGACTCAACAAGTCATCGCAGGACTTTGACCACTGGGATCCGCAGCGCGGAGATTTCAGTAACCCCTACTACCTCGGGTACTACAAAGTAGTGAATGGAGCAAAGCTGTACGAATTGTGGCCTCATCCAGTAGAGCAGATAGGCTATCGTTGCAAATGGCTCTCGGCGTACACACCCTTCGTTGATGATGCCGATGAATTGCCAGAGACAATTTCGGATGCGATGTTGATGGAACGCGCCATGTTCTATGGTTGTGGGTGGGCCTCAAAGATGGCAGGCACTTATCGAGAGTTAGCGGGAACAAACTGGAACACCGAGAAGGCAAACCATCTGGCGACCTATTTGGAACTTCTGCGAGATGCGGAAAACGAGGATGAGGACACGTTCCAAACCAATCTGATTCCGAGTTCTACGCCCGAGGACGAGGGACATCCGAACACGTCTCAATGGGAACAAACTCACGATGGTTTGTACCCTGGGGAGCTTTTCTAAGGAGTCTTTCATGCTTGACCAAAGACCTAAATTTGCTCGATTTGACGAATACGACAAGACCGGACGAGTGAAGGGTGAAGAACATCCTGGAGCGACAATGATTTTGCGCAACATGCACCTTGTCAAGCCGTCCGAAATACCACCGCGACCGGACATCTGCTGTGCAATTCCGATGCCGCCGCGTCAACGAAAGGGGAAAAAGTAATGGCAAAGTCGAGAACAGATGCAAGTCCGATGAAAGATGCTTACCCGATTAACACCGCTCCGAGGGGAGCCGTCAGAGTAAGCGGCAAACACGAAGCTAAGATTAACACGCACAATGTTGCCAACTTGCCGAAGGGACACGGCAGCAACGACGATTCTCCCCTCAAGGAAACGTTCAAAAAGAAGCACTAATGAAGGTGCGAAGCTCTCACATTCTCGAAGCTGATTATGATGAGAGGACTTCGACAATGAAGCTCACTTTCATCGGCGGGGAGCAGTACGCCTACCAAGGCGTGCCGCGAGATGATTACCAATTCCTAGTTTCTTCGCAGTCTCCGGGGAGTTTTCTTCACCATTGGATCAAGCCGCGATACCAGAGCAAGAGAATTAGGGGATGATGCTTGAGTTACAGCCATACTACGTTCGGTTCCCTTTGCCAGGCCCTCGCAAATCGCTTAGGCGACCCAGCGTCGATTTATTGGAGGAATGCGGCCTATGGAGATGAACTCTCAGTCTACATCTTTGAAGCTCTCAGAACTTGGCAAGCGTATACAGCTTTCGCCAGAGGACGTTGCACTTTTAACCTGCTACCTGGAAATACTTGGTACGACATATCAGACTCGGGGTCTACCGGAAGCGGACCCCAAAATCCCGCCGCTTTGCTCGGACCAACCGTCACAGATTCACTTGTGGTGCAATCTATCCAGTACCACCTAATAGAGAACGCAGACCAACAAGTAAACGGCAAAACTTGGGTCGGCACAGAGATGTTCACCCTTGCTGACGTAACGGCTGCCCTGCAAAGAGCACTCAATCAATTCATCCAGGATACTGGCTGCAAGATTTCAACCCTTTCTCTGATAGGCCCAACGCCTTCGGATGACCTTGTTTTGGTGCCCGACACGATAATTGATATTCGCAGAGTGGGCTGGATTGAAACTCTGCCAGGGATTCCCTTTTATGGTTACGCAACACCAGCCAACTCAGGAGACAACCAACACTTCTCTCTTCCAACCTATATTGATCCTTCCGGCTTCCCGCTGTTTCTCAACGGTCAACTACAGGCGCTTGCTTCGGATTACATACTCACGGGAGTAAACCTGACATTTCCTTTGCCTTTGACTGGTGTGTGGAACCTACAGGGATTTGCGGGCATCGGCAATTTCGTTCCACTCGTAGACAGTGGGGATCATCAGAATTTCATGCTGCCTTCAGGTCCACTTGGAGTTTGTCAGGTCTTCCTGAATGGCTTATTGCTTGCAATTCCAGGCGATTACTCAATCCTTGGCCCTACCGTCACGTTGACAAGTGCATTGAGCGGTGTCTGGAACATACAAGCGTTCATTGGTTCTGGAAGAATCTTGACCATAACGGACAGCGGAGATCATCAGCATTTCACCTTGTCTGCCTTTCCTACTATTGGGGGATGCTTTCAGCTATTTGAGAATGGTCAGCTACTTCAACCTGGGCTTGGGCTTGATTACACGATTTCCGGTATGTCTGTAACCTTTCCTGCTCCTCTATCGGGCAGTTGGAATCTCCAAGCCTTTGACTGGTATCCGGCGCCAATTGTAAAGGTAACTCCGCTATGGCGTTCCTCAGCCTTCAGCGCCACAGCGTTTCAGCCGCAATACAACGTCACTCCAGGAACTCCAAAGGCATTTGAAATAGTGACGCAATCCCCGCTTTCCTTCCGCTTGATTCCTGCTCCTGTTGCCAGCGGGAGCCTTGACTTGCTTGTGACTTCCGCTGGTCCAACCTTGAACCCGACAACGGGTGTGGTGTTAGGGATTCTCGACAATCTCAGTCCAGCCGTGAAGTGGGGAGCCTTGGCAGACTTGCTTGCTCAGGATGGGCCAGCCAAGGATTTGAAACGATCCGCCTACTGTCAGCAGCGTTATCAAGAGTTTGTAGAAATTTCGAGGATTACTCCGGTCATCATTCAGGCTAAGATTCAGGGTGTGAATTGCCAAATCGGAGCGGTAGAAGATGCAGATTCATTTTACCCAACTTGGCAGATTCCCCCAAGTGGAGTTCGGCCTCCAAAGCAGATCATCTCCGCTGGACTGAATCTCATTGCTCCGTGCCCATTGCCCGACACCGCAGGGCCATATTCGATTACGCTGGACATAGTTACGAATGCCAACGTCCCAATAAGCAATGCTGCGTTTGTTCAACTTGGGCGGGAGCAACTGGACGCCATCCTAGATGAAGCTCAGCACCTAGCTTGCCTGAAAATGGGTGGTGACGACTTTGAGGGATCAATTAGCCTGCATGAGAATTTCGTTCGTGAGGCGGCCATTTATAATGACCGACTGCTTGGCTCTTCAACTTACATTCAGGCTACGCAAGGCCAAAGTCAGCGGCAAGCAACACGATCACCCCGCCGCGAGAGCGATGTGGAGGTAACAGTGTGAAGAAATTAGCATGGATTATTGCAATCCTGGCCTTCTTGACTGCGCCTGGATTAACGCAGAACAAGATCAATCTTCAAACTCAGGTGCAAGGGGTTTTGCCATCCTCAAACGGAGGCGGAAACTCCTATGGCTCTGGTTCTCCAGTTGGAACATGCGCAAGCGCCGTAAATGGAACCTATACAGATTATACAAACGGGAACCTATTTGTCTGCAAGGGGGGAGGCTGGTCTCTGGTCAGCGGTGGCGGCGGAGGAGGTCTACCAGTGTCAGTCGATCCTCTGGGTACTGATGGTTTCGGTGCCGCTGTTACGTCGAAGATTATGGTCAACGTGATGAACTACGGCGCGAAGTGCGATGGCACGACAGATGACAGCGCGGCGTTCGCGGCGGCGATAGCTGCGATTCCCTGGGCTCCGAGCGTGCCTTACGGGACGGTAACGGGAGGTGGAACGCTTTTCATCCCACCTAGCGCCACGCCTTGTCGTATCCTTTCGGCACGGGTAACTGTGAATAAGAGCCAGACCGTAGTTTCGGGTTCTGGAGCGACCCTGCTGTGCGACGTATCTGACCATTGCTTGGTGGCTGGTGATCTGGCCAATCCCACGGCCAACTACGGCATCGTCATAAGGGGTCTCGCCCTGGAGCCTGGGGCGGGTTCGGCAGGTCATTATGCGATAGCCGATAACGCACAAGGAACGCTGATTGAGGACATTACCAACGTCGTCAACTGGTCCACATGGCCTGCTTTCTACGGATTCGATCAGTTCATCGTGAATCTTGACGACCAGTCGCAAGTCGTGAGGCACATCTTCACCAACGGGCATTACTTGAACTGCGATGCCAGCTTTTGCGGGTCTACTCTTTACGAGCCGGGGCCACTGATGACCAACGCGGGCATCACGTACCTCTCGGATTTCAACTTTGCTCCAGGATGCAGCGGGAACGGAATCGACTTTCATAGTGGAAACGATCTGCATATAAACGGCGGAGTCATCCAGGGCTACAACCAGTACGCGATGCGAATCGAGGGTGGGATAACTAGAGACTATAACATCAATCAGGTTCACGCTGAAGTCGGGGCCTGTACCAATCCGCTTGGCAACGTGGGCATCGCGTCACTCATCGGGATAGGGGCGAATATATCCAATTTCGGCGGGCAGCAAGGCGGAGGAGTTCCGAGATTCCCGCAGGCTGGCACTCCGGCGAATGTGTATTACGGCTACTACATCATCGGAAGCAACGGAAGCGGCACGACGACGCCCATCAGCGCCGGATACCTCACCAACGGCGCGGCCACAGTCAACTCCACAAACCACATCACAGCGACTTGGTATAATTTTGAAAAAGGCCATCCGGCGTACACATACAGGGTTCTAAGACAGATCGAAGTAGGATTGGGAATCACCACCCCGGCTCCATACGGCACGGGAAACTGGGATGTGTCAGGGCCACTTACTGAAGCGAGCGTTTGCACGGGCGACCTTTGCACTTTCGTAGACACCACGACAAGTCCAGCTTCCTACACGGTTTCTTCTGCCGGGGGGTATTCACCGACACTGGATTTTTGGGGCGGCGCGGTGGTGCTTTCAGCGGGCGCATCGTATTACGGTGACGGCCTTCCACTAGGCGGGATTTTCGTTACCCCCGACCCGCCCTCTCCAGGACGGATAAATATTCTAAGTGGACCGACAGCCGCTTACTACCAGGACTTGGAACCTTTCAGTCCTGTTGTGGTTTCGACACCGCCCGGTGCGGGCACGTTGTACCAGCCATACAATACAATGGTCTTCCCAGGATTTTACTCAACTCTTGGAGGTGCCATCAAAGGCGGAATCAATTTTGGAGTAAGTGCGAGCATCTACAGTGGTGGTGGGCCGACCGATCTGGAGACCTATAGGGACTCCAACCCAAATAAAACTGCGTCTTACGTAAGCAACCACCCTCCCTATGATGCGGCTGATTCAGCGGCTTGCCTGGATGCGACGGGACTATGTTTCAGGGCACCGACTAGTATTTCGCAATACATCAATTATCTGCCGGATGATCTTAATTGGAAGGAACGATTATATTCGGCCTTAAAGATTTTTGCCGTCCCATTGGGCAGTTTTTCCGTGGCTCAAATTGCATCACCGAGTATTGGCTACATCGCTGACGTGCCAACTGGAGGAACACTTGCCCCTGCTACGCAATATTGCTATCGTGCCACCTCACTAGACAACTTGGGCGAGTCCTATCCAGTTTCCACCCAAGTTTGTGTGACGACAGCGAACGATGGCAACAGCACCCACCAAGTTCAACTCTTTTGGGCTCCGGTCAATGGGGTCACGCGGGGCTATAACGTTTATGGCCGAACAACTGGAGCTGAACAATTTATGGCCTTGGTGTCGAACGTGCGATGGACAGGGAACACGGCCTACGTGAACTGGTATGACACCGGAGCGCTTACCCCCAGCGGGGCGATGCCGACCGTTGACACCACGGGCCAGATTCAAGCAGGCGGCAAAATATCGGCCCCGACCGTGTTTTCAACTGTCGCCACGGGCACCGTTCCCTTTTCCGCTACGAGCACAACCCCGGCGCACATGAATATCGACGGCAATGCGGCCACAGTAACAAATGGTGCTGTCACAATCGCCACCGGCGCGACTGCGATGGGAGTAACTTTGATTGCGGCTAACTCGTGTGCCTCGGTCGTGAGCGTGGCGGCAACCGGAGTTGTGTCCACAGACGTAATCGGCTTTACCCCGAATGCCAGCATAAAAGCCGTGACCGGATACACTCCCGCCGGCACGCTGACGATTAGTGCTTATCCGACAGCGGGATTCGTTAATTTCGATGTCTGCAACAAAAATCAGGCGAACTCGGTTACGCCCGGTGCGGTGACTCTTAATTGGCGTGTTTCAAGATGAGGTACGCAAGACTAATCGGCTTGCTCGCACTCATGGCCTCCACGGCCTTCGGCCAGGGGGTTCCTTTCCCTGGCCCGGCAGTGGGTGTGTACGTGTCAGTCCCGATGTACACGCTGACCATCACTCCTGCCGGAACCGGCACGGGAACCATTAGCTCCTCGCCATCCGGGATTCTTTGCGGCGCGACCTGTTCATACAGCTTCGTGAGCGGCACAGTGGTAACTCTTACCGCGACACCTAGCAGTAATTCGTCTTTCACAGCCTATAGCGGAGACTGCACAGGGCTAAGCCCGTGCGATGTGACGATGGGAGCGGCCAAGGCGGTCACAGCAACGTTCGACCTCATACCTACCTACTCGCTGTTGAATCATGCCTCGGTGAACACGGCTTCCAATCCAGCCTCTACTGGGGCTTTTGCTAACCCGCTCAGCAATGGAAGCTGCATCGTTGTCGGTGTCCAAATGACGGCAGTTTCGATTCCCACGCCCACGGACACGGCCACGAATACCTATACTGACTGCGGTGCGGGGCTTCTCCACTTTGACGCTGGTGCTCGCAGCGGAGAGTGTTTTAAGACCCCCAATACCCACAGCACGGCCAACAACGTTGTGTCGGTTGCCAACGCGGGCGGAGTCTATACCCGTGTTCTGGCTTCCGAATGGTCTGGTCCTAATGGAACCTGCGAGGTTGATGTTTACTCCTTCACCTCAAATGGGACTTCTGGCAGCGGAATAAACAATGCGAGTGCGGGCACGGTGACTACCACAAATGGTGATTTGATTTGGGTGGCTGGCGGGGCGAACAATGGTGCAATGACCGCAGGGACGAATTTTACCGCCTTAAATCCCGGCTTCCCCATGGTCTTGGATGAGTACACCATTCAATCCGTCGCCGGGCCGATAACCGGCTACCTGACGGACAGCAGCGTTGGCGAATCCTATTGGGCCGCCCTGGTAGCTTTCCTGCCCGGTTCGGGTCTTACGACCGTTGCCACGCCAACCATTTCCCCCGCTGCGGACACTTACTCTAACTCAGTGACCTTCACCCTGACGCCAGCAACAGCCGGTGCAGCTAGCTGTGTCCGCACGGACGGGGTAGCACCAACAGCGGGAACGCCGGGAACTTGCGATTCCCCTGCCGTGACGTATTCGACCCCGATCACACTCACTTCGACTTCGACCGTAAAATATATCGGAACGAAGTCCGGCATGACAAACTCCCCCGTGGGCACAACGGTCTATACGATAACCACAGGTTCGATGGACGGTCCCGCGATCCTGCCCCTCATCACGATAAACACCACGTACCCGACGACCTCAGGATACGTGGTCAAGACGGTCTGCGCGTCAACCTGTGATTATACGACCCTGCAACTCGCTCTGAACAATATCCACATCGACGGCGGGGACGTGAACGGTGAAATCATCGAACTCGCCTCGGGCGTCACCTTCACGGCAAACAACACTCTCCCTGCCTACACGATGACGGCGGGCAAGTGGATCATCGTTACCACTGACCCGGCAGCCTACACACCGCCAGCCCCAGGTACGCGGGTCGAGTCCGCCAACTTCACCGGCATGGCCCTGATCGTAACCAACAACAGCAGCCCAGCGATCCAGACCGCCTCCCAAGCGAATCACTACTGGTTCATGGGCGTCGAGATTGGAGTCGCAAACCCGACTTCGATAACCTACAACCTCTTCGCCATCGGCAACGGTGAAACCGTCCTCGGCAACCTACCCAACAATATCACCATCGACCGGTGCTATCTGACTGGCAATGTGGCTGGGGCGAATGCCAACAACGTGGCTCGTGGCGTGGAGGCGAACGGGAATTATATCGCCGTCATTAATTCCTACATTGACAACATCCACCAAGTAGGCTCTGATGCCCAAGCTATCGCATCTTGGTCTGGTGGTGGCCCCTTCGAGATCAACAATAACTTCCTGGAGGGCTCGACTGAGAACATCTTGTTTGGCGGCGCCGACCCCAGCATCGCCAACCTGGTGCCTTCCGACATCACAATCACGCAGAATCACTTCTTCAAGCCCTTGACGTGGAAGTACGGCGATCCCAGCTATGGTGGAGTCCTGTGGCAGGTCAAGAACCTGCTCGAACTCAAGAACGCTCAAAGGGTTCTTGTAGAAGGAAACGTGCTCGAAAACAACTGGGCACAGGCGCAGAACGGTTACGGGGTGCTGTTCACGCCACGCAACCAGAGCGGCACCTGTACGTGGTGTGGTGTTTCAAACGTCACGTTCCGCTACAATCTGTTCCAGCACTCCGGTTCGGGCTTCAACATGTCCGGCGCAGATGCAGCTTCCCCTTGCGGAGATGGGGCCGGGGTCAGTCTGACCTTGAATGATGTATCAATGCACGACAACCTCGTTTTGGACATCAACGGGACAAATTGGGGTGGGGCAGACGGCACCCCGTTTCAAATCCTGAGTGGGAACTACGCGGGTTCCTGCACGGTGCAAGGCCCCCAAAACCTGACCATCAACCACAACACGGCCATCGCGGTCGGAAGGAAGTTGATAAACACAGGCGATTACATTGCGGCCCCCACGATTGGAGGTTTCGTTTTCGAGAATGGAATCCAAGCCAGGGAGAATTACGGTGTCCAGGGAAGCAGCGAGGCAGAAGGCAGCGGGACGCTCAACGCTTACTTCGGCACCTACACGTTCACGCACAACGCCATTGAGAACGCTGGCGGGAATCCTGGCGGCTATCCATCGGGAAATTTTTGGCCCACAAGTTGGAGCATTGTAGATTTCGTGGATTCGACGCTTTGCCCAGCCGGGCAAGGATTCCCTATAACAAATCCCGTTGGGGACTGCGCCTTGCAATCAGGAAGCCCCTACCACAATGCAGGCACTGATGGAGCCGACTTGGGTGCCAACATGACTACCCTAGCTTCCGAGATTGCAGGGGTGATTCCCGCAGGCGAGCCATAACGACGGAGTAAAATGGGAACAACAACACCCTCGGTTTATCCGCTTCTACTTAACCTGCGCTCGTACGCCCGCCAGATTATCGAGTCGCGTCCGGGAACGGCTCTTATTAACTTCGCCGCCGCTCCGGTGCATTCCCTCAAGCGCCTCAACGATTACCTTCCCGGAGCCTCCCAAGTATGGACTCGCATCATAGGCGCTGCGGATAAACTCTTTTCAGGCCAATCATCTTTCACGCAGCGGGCGGCTGGATTCAGCGGGAATCCATTGGCACTCGTTGATTACCGGCCCGCCCAGTCTCCCGAAAGCTGGTGTTATGTTGGCGACAGCGCGAAGATGGGCAAAATCAAGACGGATGGTACATTCTACGATGATGGCATTGCGCCTCCGCTTGCGGCTCCCTCAGCAGTTTTCGGAGTCCCTAAAATCCTAGTTATTGATCTTTTCTCTGACACTGTAGCTGGTTTGTGGGTAGCTGAACCGACAGCGAACAGCCTTGGAGAAAGCACAAACACGCATCTAAATACCACGATAAGCGAAATTCTATACGATTCAGGTACGACGGGATGGGCGTCTATATTGCTTGCGGATCAGGGAGGTAAGACGGCTGCTGAGTGGATTGCTAATCTCGGGCCGGGCAGCATGATCGCACTTAACGGTGCTCAACCGAATGCTGAAACCGTAGAAGTGCAAGGTATCTACAGAGGCGTTAGCGCCACAACGCTTGACCTCATTTATTACTACTCGGGCACAACTGGTCTTTGCTGGATCGTTCCGCACGAAATGGCTGGCCTGACTACCACTCTGACTGAAGATGGAAGCGCGGTAGTCACTTCACACGGAACGACAATCTCTCCAGGGACGATTGTTCAACTCAACGGTGGGGCTAACATAGAGTTTGTCACGGTCATTTCGATGACCACAGCACCAGATGGCTCAGCGGCATTTAGTTGCATAACCAAGAACACTCATCTGAGCGGAATGGGAGAGACGATTTCTGTGGCCGTTGCAACCATCCGCTGCTATTGCGCTAAAACTCATGCTGCTGGGGAGACTGCGACTGCCGGATATTTTTCCTGGAATGTTCCCGCACCAGCGGGGTTTTTGGTTGAAATAAAGGATTTCGACTTGACGCAAATCGCTGGTCAGGGATTACAAGATGAGGATGAGTTCCACCTGTCGGTCTACTTGGATGACTGCACGAAAATCCAGGAATTGCGAGTAGTGTTTGACGTGGACTCTGAAACGGTTGCCTATGCCGGGAATGCGTTCCTGGCTAATTTCTACTATATGCCCTTCAGACAATCGGATTTTGCTGCGGCGGCGGATGGAGGGCTTACAACCCTACAAGGTGCTACGATAAGTTTGCAAAACGCCCAGATAGGCGTTTCCTCCACGCAGTTACCGCAAGGTTTGGCAGCCCAATGGTATGAATTGTTTTTCACTGTTGGGCAACTTAAAACGCATCGAGTCGGGACTGACACGAGCCGCGACCTCTCGACCGTGAAGGCAATTTCAATATCGCTTTGGGTTAATCCTACCATGACCGCCAGCGTAGGGGCTGCGGCATTGACGCTTCGGGCTACAAGCGGTCCTAACGTGGGCACTACAGGTGCACCGTATCTTTACCGCCAAAGGTTTCGGTCATCTAAAACCGGGGCTCTCAGTCAACTCGGACCTCCGACGCGCGGTGGTTTGCAGGCGCACGATGAAAGTATATTGGTAAGTGGGCCAGACTCTTCCGATTCGCAAGTTGATCTCAAGGACACCTACCGCTATGGCGGCAACCTGCAAAACTGGCGCTATGTAGGGACTGGGCCGAATCCTTCAATCGGTCCCTTCGATGATCTTTACCAAGATTTAGATATTGCGAACAGTGAGCTAGCGACTTTCGATGACTACCGGCCATTTCCCACCGTGGATATTCCTCGCTCGGGAGTTTGCAACGTCTGCGGACCAGTAGTGACTTGGCTTTCGGGGGACATGTTCAATCCCTTGTGGGCACCAGGGTCACTCATCACCATCAACGGAATCGACTACACCCTCTACAACTATCCGAGTCCACCTACGTTGGAACTTGTAGAATCTGCCGGTGCGCAACTTGCTGTGCCGTTTCTTGTAAAGCAAGCCACTCTTGACGCCCAGCCTTTGCCCTGCCTGTGGGGGCCATTTCTGAATATGCTTTTGGCGTGTGGCTCTCCGTGGGAGCCTGGGAAACTGTTTGCGACCAAGGGCAACAATCCCGATTCGGCGCCCGACACGTATAACATCGAGATCACAACGCCTTCAGAGCCTTTGATGAATGGCTGCATGTACGGAGGCTATGCCTACGTTTACTCAAACAAGCGGGCTTTCGTGCTTAGTCAGGATTATACGGGCGAGAATATCTTGCTCTATACGGAGATTCCCGATGGCTTTGGAATCTTCTCGCGCTGGGGTCTTTGCATCGGCAAGTACATCTATGGTATCTGGACAACGGGAATCTGGCGCAGCGTGGGTGGGCCATCCACGATGATAACCGACCCTGACTTGACCATGCTTTTCCCCCACGACGGGCAGCCTGGGGAACCAGTAACGCTTGGCAACGTCACGGTCTACCCGCCTGACTTCACGCAGACTTCCAACCTTCGGCTAAGTTGGGCAGACTTCCATTTGAAATTCGATTACATTGATGTCAACCAGCAACGCACCACTCTAGTTTACAACGAGATATTCAACCGTTGGGGAATCGACATCTACGCTTTCTATCCTGAACCCTACGGCTATGGATACGGTTACGGCTATCCCACAGGAACGGGTGCGGTCATCCATTACCAAGAGGAAGCTCCAGGCTTGCATTCCAACCTCATCGGAGCCTCAGATGGTAATGTGTACGTGGAAACAGGCTCGACCGATGACGGCAATGCTTTTGAATCCAAACTGATGATGCCTCAAGTCGGAGGACCATTAGGTTTTCAGCATGTACGTGACGGTTATCTTGGTTTGATGACAGCCGACATTGCGGAAATGCTTGTTAATGTTGACGGAACGGAGTACGCTCAGCCTGTAGCAAGTGCGGGTGGAGTCTACCAGAGGCTTTACACTCCTTTGCCCGCACTGAAGGCGAAAACATTTGAATGGGGCTTTACCTCGACGACGCCTTGGAAGGTCTGGATTTCAGACACGTTCTTTCGAGTCAAAGCATGGGCCAGCGATGCTTATGAAAAGTTTTCCCCATTCTCTAACCTTCGGAGGGAATTGTAATGCCATCAGCAACGATCACTCTTCCGGCAGTACCAGCAATTCGCACTATAATGAGTTTCATTCAGGCAATCAACGGGCACGCGAACGACTTGCCAGCCTGTACTTGGTTGACGGTCGCCTCTCCTTCAACAGCGGGGGGGGCAATCTTCTATTCAGGAGACAGCGCTCTTACATCAAACAACTATGGCAAAGACTTTCGCGCTGGAGATTCCCGAACGTGGAATAACGGGAAGGGAATGAACGATGTATCCTTGCAAGAAAAGTATCTACTTGGTGCATCGGGCAGTGAAACTGTGCTGCTGGAATGGGAATTTACCTAATGGCTTATATACGTCCAAATTTGAAGGGATTGATTCCCGAACCAGTGCTCAGGGCGTTCAAGGACATCCATGATCGGCTTGATGTACTCGACAAATTCCAGACTGATACAAAGGCTGCTGGGTACGTTACATTGAACCAAGCCAATGCAGCTTTTGGCCCAGAGGCGACGCGCTCCGCTCTTAAAGCTACCGGTTCCGCTCCGATTAACTTACACGCACTTCAAGGCATTCCAGCCCAACTCTGGAATCTTCCGAGCTATGCGAACAACGCCGCTGCGCTTGCAGCACACCTGGACATTGGACAGTATTATCGAAACGGGGACGTGGTGCAGGTAGTTCACGATTAGGAGTTGTATGTACAAACCAATTTTTCTCATTTTTGCTCTCCTATTAGCGCTGAGCGGCCAAGCTCAAGATGTCAGCCATACGGCCTACCGAATTATCAGAGGGCATCCAAGGCCGACGGGTTGTAACGTTGGCGATGTGTGGGTGGATGACTCGACAATTCCCGCCGTAAAATACTCTTGCCTTATTACCGGAACATGGTCAGCGGATGGGGCTGGCGGTGGAAGCGTTACTAGCGTGGCTGCCGGAACAGGGTTGACGGCGATCCCGAGCCCAATTGTAGGAGCCGGAACTATTTCACTTTCGATTCCCGTCGCCGTCAGTAGCGGAGGGACGAATGCTATAACAGCCCCAGCCGCCTTGGTCAACCTCTTACCAGTCGGAACTCGAGTTGGGGACATTCTGTATTGCACAACCTATGCGGCTGGTGCTTGCTCAGCTTGGACGCTGGTTGCTGGTAACAACAGCGGGACGGGTTGGTTGCAAGAAACTTCTGGCGGGGTGGCTTCGTGGACGGCACCGCGTCTTGACCAAGTTGTTGATCCCAACGCGAGCAAGTCGTTTACGATGGGTAATTACACACTGACTTTCAACTTTACTGCAAATAATATTTTTAGCATCATCTCGACTGGCATCGACTCCAACTCCATGTTCCACTTAAAGAACGTTGGAGTGCAAGGTCCATTCCTAGACTATTGGGCGGCTGGCGGCCGCTGGGCCTTCGGCATCAACGCTGCGGGAGACTTCGATCTGCGCAATAGCGTAATTGCCACCGATCCAGTGAATGGTACTACGCTGTTTCGGGGGCAATCGACGGGTGACTGGAATTTTACAGGAACCTTCAACCGTTGCACTCCAGGGGGGAGCTCAGGAACAGCGTACACCTGCACTCTTCCTATTGCCACTGCTCCCTTGGTGGGCTCTACAATTACAATGTTGCCCGATGTCGATTCTGGCGCTAGTCCGACTTTGGCCGTCAATGGTGCTGCGGCGGCTGGTATATACGAGACTGGCGGTCAGGTAGCAGTAAAAGCTGGCGAGTTAAAGGCTGGTAAAGCAGTCATCATGACCTTTGACGCAGCGGGCCACTGGGATGTAGCGGGATTGAATGTTCCTCCATTCACTCCCAGTGGTACGCAGTACGCATTCACTTATTATCCAACCACGACGACCAACGGCAGCGTGCCAACCGTGCCTAATACCAAGGGCAAGTTTCCCTGTGGTTACAATCTTGCCACTGATGCGGCGGCAGCTCCAAGTTGTTGGCAAATCGGATATGCTTCTCGCGGAGTGACGGGGACGACCAGCACGGATACGATTCTCTTCACCGATAATGACGTTGAGTACACCGGCTCGGTGGCCGTAGCGACGGCGCTTTACACGGCGACGACTTTAGAAAATCCTGCCTTCGCTGTTCAACTTTCAAACCATACTACTGGCTCCTCGACAGCGGTTACGGTTACGCCCACGACTTGGCAGATCAGCAAGAATGGGGGCACGCCGGGGGCAACTCTCACTATAGATCAGGGCCAATCCTGCTTTGTGTACGTGGTCCCGGCAGGCAGCGCGTGGGATGCCAACTGCCACAATGCCACGCTTGTTGCGGGAACGGGCATTTCTTTGACACGCGCTCCTGATACCCTGACTATCGCTAATACTGGCGTTACGGGAGTCACGGCAACTTCGCCCGTTGTTTCTACTGGTACTACAGCGCCGGTAATCTCCTGCCCTACCTGCATGACTGGTCCGAACATGACCCTTGTGGGCGGGATCATCGGAACATATGGCGGCGCAAGTGGCTGGGCAGCGAATCGCTCATATCCCTGGTTTGGGAATGCAGTTGAGGGAGGTTTCTATTATGCTACATACATCCCGTTTTCTGCCTGGATAAATAATCTTGTGGTTTCAACCGGCGACAATGCAGGGCACGTTCCCACAAGCATTGGGGTTGGGACAATTCTTGGCGGTAGTTCTGTTACGCCATCCCAAAATACTTTTACGATTCTGCCAGGAACAGCGGCACAGACCGTTGTATCCGGTATAGGTGCTCCTCCTACGTGGGTTCCTGCGGGTGCCTTGAGCGCAGCGGTGATTTCAGCGGCAGTATCAGCAAGCAGTGACACTTTCCGTGGTTTATCCGCTCAATTGGTGGGCACCACGTCGCAACTATTGGGGAATGCCTACGCTGGCGTTACGGTATCAACTGGCGCAACAGTCTACACAGGGTTTTCAATGTCTGGAACTCCCACAGCCACCGAAGCGAACGTGGAAGTTCCAATCCCCTACACGCTTGGCGCGACGGCTCGGAATCTGTGTGTGTACATGGCTACTGCCAATGCTGCTGGTGGCAATTTAGTATTCACTCTTCGTCAGGGAATTGGAGCTGCTGGGGCGATGGCGGACACACTTCTTGTGGCTACCGTACCCCTAAGCTCCTATGCGGGAGATGTCTATTGTGACAATTTCGCTGTGACAGGCCATGCCATCACCCTTGCTCAAGGAGATCGTATAGACGTTAGCATAGTGAATGGAAACGCGGGTGCGGCCTCCGGCGCAATTCAGTCAATCAGTATGGAGTTGGTGCCGACCGGAACATCTACAGGGATGATTATCTGGGGTACGGACGGAATCACACTTCCCGCTGCTGGCACCACCTACGGAGCGCCTTTTACAAATGTCCGATTGACTGCCCCGTCCTATGTCGCAACAGGTATGCCACGCGCAGTTACCGCGAAGAATCTGATCTGTTATGTGACAGCGGCCCCGTTGGTTCATCCCGAAGTAATGACGGTGTTTAAGAATGGATCAGGTCCAGGGAGTGGCCTTGTTGCTACGGCTGCCGTTGGCGACGGCGTGCCCGAAGAAGTCTCCGATGTGGCTCACACAATCAGTTTCGCTGCGGCGGACAGCTTCAGCTTGCAGTATCTAAATGCGTCGGGTGGTACGGCTGCGGTTATTTCAAGCTGCTCGATGGAAGTGGACTAGATGCGCGAATTGATCCTCATTCTCGCTTTTCTAGCTTTTCCAGTCCTGGGCTGGGCGACGGCCTGTGACGTGCCCAACTCCGCCTGTTATGTTAGGGTTGGCGCAAGTGGAGCCGCTGATGGAAGCGACTGGACGAATGCCTACACCACGCTGCCAGCTACGCTTACGCGAGGGTACACCTACTACCTCGCCTCGGGAACCTACGCCGCGTACTTCGCCAAGACCTCGAACTCGGGCACAACGACCATTACAATTCAAGCGGCGACTGCGGCCAGCCACGGGACGGCAGTCGGCTGGTTAAGCTCCTATGCGACTGATGTTTCGGGGCCAGCGGTTTTCAACGCATCGACCGGGGGCGTGGGGCTCTATTTCAAGTACTCGTCTGACTACTGGGTCGTGACTGGGGCGGGAACCTATGCGGGAATGGGTTGTGGCGCGGGCGGTCCGGGGTGCGGCCTCAAGATCGACGGCTCAGCTTGCACCAACAGCGAATGCCACAACCTGGGACTCTGCGAAGCGGCCTCTTACGCTTGGCCGTCCTGCCCCCACGACATCAGCGTAAGTTACATGGAGATTTCGGGCGCGGGCTACGCCAAAGTAGACGCGAACGTGGACCTCAACGTCCATGACGACTCTGGTGGGGGCACAAGTTCGAACGGGGGTGGCTCGAACTTTACGCTTTCGCATCTCTACATTCACAATTCAAGCTGCGTCCCGATCTTTACCGAACGCGCCAGCAACATCACGGTTGACCACTGCTACATCATTGGCAACGCTTCGACCGCCTACAACCACGGCGAGGGCTGGGCGGACGACCTCACCAGCACGGTCACGGTCAGCAACAACGCCTGGGAGTCTATCGAGGGGTCGGGCTTCATCGTGGAGCTTGACCGTGGCGCTTGCCCACCAAGCTGCACCGCAGACAGTTGGTCGATTTATGGAAATCTCTTTTTCTACGACAACGGCAACGCGCTCTCTTGTCAGACCGGGCCCTGCAACACCGGAGTCGGTGACGGCGCAATTGCCTGCATCAATAAAATGCTTTGCACGAATTGGAAAATCTACCAAAATGATTTCGTGAATATCTACGGCCTAGACTCAGGTTTGTGCGAGGACTGCACGGGTGAAGGCAGCGTGGCATCCACTTGGACCGTCAAAAACAACCTCTGGTGGAACAATACCGTCCCGGCAACGATTGCCAAGGGATGTACGGCGTGCGTTATGACGGAGGACTACAACTCTTGGCTCAATTCAGCCACAAAGACCGCGCCAGCCGGGGCTTATGACGTAAAAGTCCCGTCGAGCGCTCCGACGCCGTTTGTGGCATGGACCGCGTCGCCGCCGAATTTGCACCTCGTCGGGGAGAACGCCGATTGGAATAACGGGCTAACTCTCTCTGCGCCGTACAACAGTGACCCGGACGGTGTGCTTCGGGGACAGGACCGGCAGTGGGATCGCGGGGTGTTCGAATATACTTCGTCCCTGTATCCGGTAATAAATCTGCGGGCGGTACCGCATTAGGGGGAAAGATGTCTGAAAAAGCGACTGTCTATTTGTATCCACCAGCAGAGGTCGAACACATGCAACCTGCGGTGGTGTACAAGAACGCAACTCACATTCACATCCGAGAGGTTCCGGTTGGAGCAATTGAGTTCCAGAATAAAGAGGGGAAAACAATTCATTCAACCCTTCCGTTCACTGTGGTGTGGGACTGAGTGTTGAGCTTTGATGAGGGAAACATGAAACGACTTCTACTTTTCGCTGCCATCTTATTCGTAGCTGCTGTGGCAAAGGGTCAGGCGGAGAACCACGGCGTAACCTTAACATGGACAGCCTCCACGAGTGCGGCAACTTGCACGAGTCCATGCGTGGGCAAGTACCTTCTTTTCGAGGGACCGTCACCTGGGGCGGAGGTCATGACGGCGCCTCTCGCGACCGTGAGTGCCCTGACCTACACGGATGACGGGGTGGCGATGAACACCTACCTCGGAACCACCCGCTGCTACGTGGTTCAGTTTCAGACTACGACTGGGGCAGTAGTGCTCAACAGCGCCAGTTCCGGTGAGGCGTGCGCAACTTGGCCGTCTACCCCCTCGACCGTGACAGGAGTTGTGGTAACGATACACTGAGGAGATAAAATGGAAACGATGGCGGCGCTTGAACTTCGATTGCTTTCGGCGGAAGAGATGAACAAAGTCGAGCAGCCGGATAAGGTGGTATGGCCAACCGACTCGTTTGCCATTTGCGCGTTTGATGAGCAAGGCAAGCTTAAAGGACGGGTCGGCATGATTGCCCTTCCTCACATGGAAGGTGTATGGGTTGCCCACGATCAACTTGCAACGGGGCTTGCTGAGGCTATGGCTGAAAAGCTAGAAGAAATCGTGAGGGAAAGGCTCGGCAGACATTCACTTTTGACCTTTATCTGGAATGGCGCTACGGGAATTGAAAAGGAACTGTTAAGGCTTGGCTGGAAAGACCTTGGGATGAAAGTTTTCCAGAAGGAGTTGTAATATGCCTGCGATAGCAGCGGCGGTCATCGGGGCTGGGGGTGCTATTGGTGGTGGACTCCTTGCCAACCGCCAGCCCGCCTCTGTCAAGAATGCACTTAACGCTGAGTCGGCGCTTACCAATTTCGGTCTAACGACAGGCGGGGGAGCTATCAATGAAGCCCTCAGCTATTTCTCTCCGTTGGTCTCTGGCGACCGGACAGCCTTGACAGCCGCCGAAGGTCCGAATATCTCTGGTCTCGCACAAGAGTACGCAAAGGCGAGGCAGACGCTTAGCCAGTTTGGGCAACGCGGTGGTGGGACGGCGTCTACGATGGCGCAACAGCCGTTTAACTTGGCCGACCAAATCACACAGCTAATCCAAGGCGCAAGGTCGAGCGCGGCAACCAATGTGGCTAACATTGGGGGCAAGGCGTTAGGAGAAGCGGGGCCAGCAGCGGCAACTTCGATTGAGGCTGGCCTTAAAGAACAGGAAATGACTGGACGGACAATGGCTGATCTTGGTTCGGCACTGGGGAAAATTGTAGGGTTGACGATGACGAAAGGACCGACAGCAAATCTACCGAGTGACAATCCACTAATCACTGCGATGATGAATCTATTTGGAGGAAGCGGGAATCCTGCTGCCAGTCTAAACGAAGGTCCAATGGGGTAACTATGGCTGGAAATGCCATAAACTTTATAGGAGCATAAAATGAAAGACCTATTTCTCGAACCCGCATGGACAGAGCGCAATCGTCTGCGTGCTAGGGCGATAAAGATGCTTGAGGAAGCTCGCCAAATGTGGGTGAAGGGGGAAATCAACCAATTCCTCGAAAGAAAGAAGCGCGAACTCGGGCGAGACCTGACACCAGAAGAGTGGGATGTAGAACTTCCTGGATTATCGGAACATTGCAAAAAGACTTGGACGCCAGCGAAGGCAGCAGCGCAGGAAGAGTATAACCGCCTCACATACGGAGGAATTGATTGTTTTCAACAGAGCGAAAGGATTTGGACTGATGCATTGGCGCTTTACCGCGGGGGCCTAAAATACAAATTCATTTTCCCTGCGCCTTCCGAAAATGATCGGCTCTCTTGGTTATCGGGTAGCGTGCATGATGGTCTGAAAAGTGACCCGAAATGTGTCTTGGAAACAGGCGAGATCTTTCTTCCATGCTGTCCGGGATATGAGGTTTGAAATGGGTGGCAACGCCATAAACTCTTTTCTGAGCGGTTTCCTGGGGACGCTGGGAAGCGACATTCAGGACAAGCGTGCGCAAGATTTGACCCTGAAGCTCAACAAAATTCAGGCTGAGAAGGAAGCCCTTGGACTCGTTATCAATTCTCCTGATGCTTCAATTGAGGCGAAGAACGCGGCGTTTAGTTCCATTATTCAACTCGATGAAACGATAGGGCAGCCATCGGGTAAAAGGGGGAAGGGAGGAAAGAAGGGTGGTGGCGGAGGCGTCCTTGATTCGATCTCCAGTCTTTTCACTGGCGGGGGGAAGCAGCAGGCTCAAGGTGGACAGCCAGAGGCTCAAGCGCAACCACACGGCCAGGGACTGCCGCAAGTAAGGGAGTTTCAGGCACCGCAGGCACAGGGGCCATTCTCCGAAGAACCAGAACGCCAGAGACAGCAAGCGAAGGTCGCTCAAGTTGGAGCCGAAGAAAGCGCGAGAGAAACGGCAAGGCTGAATGTTGACGAGCAAGCTTCACAGAGGCAGCTAGAGAATTACGCCAAAGCTGTAAATGAAGACCCTACAATACCTGCTGGGCAGAAGGCGGGCCTAATTGCGCGTGCGAAGGAGATAGCGTTCTATCCTGGCAAGGAGCCGACTGAAAGCAAATTCTCTCTTGACCAACTAGCGGCGCAAACTATTACCGAAATGCAAGCGGGCAGGAAAACTAAAGAACAGGGAGAAACGATACTCTCCCAAATAGCTGAGATTAAATCGGAAGGGGGTAAACCGGACCAGGCTGCAAGATACGAGCAAAATTACCTCGCCTTTCACAATCTTCCGCCAACGCCAGCGAACAAAATGAAGGCGTTTGATGAGTTTACCAAGAAGACCAAGGTAGAACCGGGTGTGATTAGAATGGAAGCCCTTGGAGATGTCCGTGGTCCAGGATCCGTGACTGATACCGTGACAGGCCAGACTAGGCCAATGACATGGAACGAGTTCAAGCGAATGGACAAAGCCTACCCTAGTAGGTTTGTTTCCCCGGCTTACAGCCCTGATGTCGTAGCTGCCGTCGCTACCGCTCACTCGATGGCACCAAAGAACATCGGCACACAGGTTCAATCCTACGGGACTCTTGTAAGGCACAGCGGAGATACTTACAGCAGAATATCTTCGCTCGTAAACACGAATTATCCCTTGGCAAATCGTTCGATAAACTGGTTGAAAACTAATACCGGGAACCCCAGCGTTAGGGCCTTCCTGGTTCCCTTGACTGCCGCAAGGACAGAGTACATGACCTTTCTAATGAATAATCGTGCTCTTTACGAGGACGATAGGGAGCAAGCTCAAGCCTTGATTGACGAAAACGCCACACCTCTGCAAATGCTAGAGGTTCTAAAAGGCATGGTAAGGGTTGGAACCGAAAGACTTGAAGAGGCCAACACCGCCTACAAGCGCACTTCAGGGAAAGACTTTCCACAACTCATCAGCCCGCAAGTAGAAAAGGTCTACAGAGAGATGGGCGAGACTCCTCCAAGCACTAAGACAGAAAGTGAACCACGCTCTGGTGGAGCGCCAGCAGGAGCAACACACATAGCTCCTGGATCTGATGGACAAAATCATTACACGAACGACAGCGGACAAGATTTGGGAGTTGCCCCAAATGGCTAATGGTGAAGTTGTTTTAGACATGAGCAAGGCCAAGCTAATCTCTGCCACTGGCAGAGTCAAGATAGATATGTCTAAAGCCAAGCCGATTCTTGGTGGTCAAACTAGATATTCGGTTGAGCCACTCAAAGCCCCCTGGTGGGAAGGAACGGGAACGGCTCTCTTAGAAGAAGCTAAAGGTTTAGGAGATGTGGCAAAAGGACTGGTTACTCAATCTTCCCCCGTACTTGTCTATCAGGGAATCAAGACTGGCATAGAACAAATAAGAGAACCGGGCAAGGCGAAAGCGGAAAGGCAAGCCATGATTCAGTACTGGAAGCATGAATACGAGACGTTCAAAGCTGACCCTTATGCCTATTTGCTTTCCAAGGCACCGCGATTTATAGGACAAGCCGCAGGAATGGTAGTAACAGGAAAGCTGATGGGTGACTTTCCTGCGTTGGCTAAAAACTATCAGACGGCGCGTTCCGAAACGGCAGCGGCAAGAATTACTGAAAGGCTTTCTCCTCTCACTGAGGGAGAGCCCACAGCAGAACTTGTAAAGCGCGTGACGCCAGGATTGAACTTAACTGGAAAAGAAAGTATGGCGAAAATATCTCAAGAGGCTAAACGAGCATCCCTTAAGATTAGCGAGATTGAGAACAAGATTCTTTCTACACCGATTGCTCGAACCGCCCCTAAATCGAATCTCCTTCCATGGCAGGAAGAGGTTTCGCGCATCGGGAAAAAACCGGTTACCACGCCTAAATTTGGGGCATTGGGAGATACCCCTATCTCTGGACAGCCGATAGCTGACAAACTTCGCTCATTGATAGATGAAAACATGAGGTCGTTTGAGCCTCGATTAGTAAAGCAGATTGAGAAAGATGCGGCGATTTACGAAAAACAAAATTGGACGCCCCGGAGAATGCAAGTACGTCTTCGAGTTTTGAATGAGGAAGCAAAGGCACTTTACTCTAAGCCCGAAGTCGAAGCGGCACTTGGTCAGCATAATCCCCGTATGAAATTCCTGAAACAAGAAACTGACACAGTCAGGAATGCCTATTATGAAAATCTATCGAATCTCTCTGGTCAAGACTTGCGATCCCTAAAGCAGTGGCAATCTGATCTCATCGGGCTTCAGAAGGCCACGAATCAGCCTGTCGCAAAGGAACTACTGAGAAAGGCAGAAAGTAAGGCTCACCCAATTTTAGGACCAAAAGGCTCTACTCGTAGAGAGTTGGCGCGATACGCTGGCCACGGACTGGCTTGGACGGCTGGAGCAGGTGCTGTCTACGAGGGTGCAAGAAAGGTCGGGTTGATAAAATAATGACCAAATACTTACTCGCATTCATCTTACTCTTCGCAGCGACTGGGCAGGCGCAAGTCAAAATGACAGTGCCATGTACCCAAGGCGGCAAGGCGCTGGCGTTGCGTTCGGTAATGCAAACTCCCGGGGTGAATGTGCCGACTAACATTGTCGGTTCCTACCCGAAGGCGACTTATACGGTCTATGTTACGGGCAGTAGTCCCTACACGCAAGCAACGCTTTATGATATTTCGGGGAACCCCGCTCCGAATCCTGGCACGTGCGACTCGAATGGATTGGCTCAATTCTGGATTGGACCCACAACGATTGACGTTACATTCAGCGGCACGGGAATTACTACACCATTCACTTTAGGCGGCATACAAGTTTTTGCGGCACCGATTGTCGCTCTTTGCGGCTCGATTGACGACACAATAGAAGTTCAAGCTGCGTTCAACCTGGCGGTCGCAAGTAGCAGTGTCTTGACGATTCCCCCTGCAACATGCACGGTAAAGAACCTTAACTTTACTGGACACGATCACTGGAGGATTGAAGGCTCAACTGAGGGCACAAGTGAAATCTTGTGCGTTTCCTCAGTCGCCAACACCGGAACCTGCATTGACGAGAGTGGGGATGAACACACTCAATACTCCAACCTCTGGATACAGGGCGGAACATCTGCGGCGGACGCGCCTCGAATACTTGTCCTGTCTGGCAAAACAACCACCAGCAACGGAAGTTGGCACACATTCGATCATGTAACTGTCAGCACCTTCGGCAGTTTCGGTCTCTTTAACTATGGTGCAGAGAGCACGGATTACGATGCCATGACTTGGTCAAAACCGGGTTATATCGGCACGGCACATTTAGCGGATTTGGTTTTATCGACAGCCAATTCCGCAACGCTAACTCCGCCGTCCGGGGTTACGTCCGCTTTTACCACTCTTGCTACTCCGCCCGTTTCGATGACAAAGATCAACCTTGGGAAGGCAAACAACTCCGTAACTCTTGCCTATGGCTCCTGGATAGTTTTTGACGATGACATATTCGGAGCGACAATGGGTCAGATCACGAGTAAGCAGAGTTACACGAACTCCTGCTCCAGTCACGCGGCTGCAATCAGTGAAACAAGTTCAGCTTTTTCGACGAACGGTCTGGTGATTTTTGGACTCGACTTTGAAAATGCCTTTCAAGAGCACTGTGACGCGTCCATAGAGGCAAACGAATATCCGTTCTTGTCGGTTCCTCAAAGCATAGTCCAGTACTCAAAATTTGACTTGGCGACGAATACTCGCACTGGGCATTTTCCGAGTTCAGTACTGAATGCTTTTGATTGGGGGATGAGTACGTTTTCGATTGACACCTTCGGTATGATGCCACCTACCATCGTGGGTTGTGCGAACACGATGGAGGGTTATGGGGGGCTAGCAAGCGCGGGGAATACTATGCTAGGAGTCGGGTTTGGCGGTCAGAACGCCACTATGTACTGCGCTGGCAACACGGGATTCACTCCCGTAGGTGCCACGACCCTACATGTAGGGGAACCACCTTATGCGGGAGCGAATAGCGCCAGAAACGCCTGCATTGGTTCCGGGCCAGGTTCAGGCGGAACCTTCACCTACGGATACTTCGGCACTGACGTGTGTTGGAACGACACCACCTGGCGCTGGGAGAGTCAGACCGATAGTGTGTCGAATGGCGGTGCGATGATTGGTGGCAGTAGTGGGGGCACTCTTAACATTTACGCTGTGCCGAGCACAGGAAACACAAATCAGAGCCTAACCGATGCACAGATGCAGACACACTCGGTTGCGGCGGTCACGCCGAGTGGCTGGACGAGCCTCACTAGCAACTTCCCGACTTATGCAACCAACGAACTCGCCCTTGCAGCGGGGATGACCACCGGCCAGGTCTATCAAACAGGAGCGAACCCCAGCGTCCTTGCCGCCGTTACAGGGAGCGCCCCGGTTGCGGGAAGTGCTCCACTTGCCCCAACAGGATTGAGCGCTGTGGCGGGGGTCACTCAGGTTGTCCTGACATGGAACGCTAGTTTGGGCGCGACTTTGTACACTCCCTGTTGGTCCACCACGAGCGGCGGACCCTATACCTGTCTCAGTCCTTCTATTCCCGGTTTGACTTACACGAAAACTGGATTGACCAATGGAACTCCGTACTATTTCGTGGTTCAAGCCGCGAATGGCATTGGGCCAAGCCCGAACTCAGTTGAGGTCACGGCGACGCCGACCGCCACGCCGTCTACCATCTATAGGCCGACGACCGCCACCGACACGGGAACATACGTCACAACAAGTCCTGCCCAAGCCTATGACGGCAATCTCGCTACCTTCGCCTCAGTTACCGGACTGGTTTATTATGGCAATTGGAGCGGTGATTGCACATTCGCGGGATTCACAAACACCGCTGGACCCTGGACCTCTGCTGTCTTGACGATCTACAGCAAAGAGTATCAGGATACGACTTCTCCTAGCACGGCAGTTCTCAGGTATTCGCTAGATAGCGGAAGCACCTGGACGAATCTGCATTCCACGACTTCGACCTGGGACAAGAGCGTGACGCCGGACACGGTGACGCTGGGCGGTAGTCAGAATCTTAGTCACGTCAAGGTAGAGGCCATTCAGCCTTATCCAGCGGCGGCGTACTCAGACAGTATTTTCGTGTACGAGATTTACATAAGCGCGTACTAATTTTTTCAATGGAGGATTGACATGAATGCACCGTGGAGTTTGATTTGCCTGATTTTTGCGTTCGTTCTGTTCGCTTTAGCCGCATTCGCTTGGCCCGCGCCAGTCGAGCCGTGGCGTTTGAAGCTGGTCGCTGGCGGACTGATGTTCTACACCCTTTCCCTGCTGGTAAAGTGAACGGTGGAAAAGCTCATGCTCTTAATGCACAGTGCGGAGGCCCTATGGATGGCATAAGTCAACTTGGAATAGGGGGAGCCTTGGTGCTCCTAGCCTTGGCTCAGATGTTTGCCTTTCTGAAGTCGCGTAAGAACGGGAATGGGCGGCGGTGCCCGCTTGAATTACAGGTCGAGCTTTGGGAATCAAGGCTCAGCGATGCCATTGGAAGAAGCGTCAGCAAAGCACTTGAACCGCATTTTATAGCGGAAAATGAGATGCTAAAGACTATGATTGGAACGCTTGGAGGGATAGCGGAAAAGCAGACTGACATTCTCTTGGAGCAGGCAAGACTAAAGCGGCAGGAGTAGAAAAACGCAATGACCCACCGTGAACGGGTTACTATCGAAGTGGCGCTCGTCATCGTGATATTGACGGGCTTGGGCATCTACTCGTGGTCAGAGATTCGGCGCTCGCATGATCTCGTAGCTGCTGCCGAAGCAAAGTCCTCTGAAGCGGACGCCCTACGCAAGGCTGACAAGGAGCAAGCGGAAAAGATCGCTGCCAACCAGCAGCAGCAGATTGAAGAACTGCGGGATGCGTTTGCTAAGATCAAGACTCCCGCTCAGGCACAGCAGGTGATCCCGCAGTACTTCCCGGGAGTCCAGCCGACCGTCATTCAGGTGCCCGTTCCTGCGCAGGCCGCAACCGCGACTAGCCCCGCGACACCCGCCACCACTCAGCAGATGTACGTGATGACGCCCGAGCAATTGATGACGCTGGCAAAACAGGGCGAGCAATGTAAGGAATGTGAAGTCAATCTGTTTGCCGAAAGGAACACGAACGGCCTCATCAACGAGGAACTAAAGGTCTGCACGGAGGAAGTCAAGACATGGAAAAACGCCGCGAAAGGCGGCTCCCTCTGGCACCGACTGACGCACGATGTGGCACTCACTTCGGTAGCCATCCTCACGGGAGTAATCGTCGGAGGCATTACCGTGGCCGTGGTCAAGCCATTCAGGACGCACCATCACAAGGGAGGAACATGGAGACCCCAGCTATAGAGCGGATGATTAAGGAATTGGAAGCTGCTGGATGGAGTCAAAAACTTCCGTGTGTTTGGAGATCTCCATCCGGCCAATTATGGCTAGGGCCTTTTGGTGCGTGGAAGGAAATGGTCAGACAGCAACCTAAAACCGTTCAGATTCAGTAAGGGTGGGAGGTTCCAATGGGATTCTTTAGGGGCCTTTTCTCGGATTCCAGTTCGGCGTCATTTAGCCGCCTGGCGACGTTTATCGCCTTGGTATTCGCCTGTGGGTGGGTCACGTTCATCGTATGGCACCTCAAGACCTCACTCCCGGCCTTAGACGGTCTGACGGCCTTTATCTCGGCGCTCTACGCCCTCGGGAAAATTAACGAAACAGTTCAGCGCTACAATGCGGGTCAAGCCCCGAATGGGCAGCCGCCCGCAAAGGAGTAGGCGATGGGATATTTGCTCGTATTCTTGATCGGCGTCCTCATCGGGGCCGGCGGCCTTGGCTACCTCTGGTACCGCTACCACGTCGTAGCCAGCGGCAAGATTGCCAACTTACAGGCAGCGGCGAGGATGGCCGCGAAATAAGATGCGGATATTTTGCCGACACAACCGGCTCAAGCTAATTGAGGACAAGATAGACCTGATTCTTGGAAAGGAGAATGCCATAATGAGTGGACTTACTGACCTTCAGGATGTGGTTGTAAAGTTGCAGGCAGACGTGAAGGCCCTGCAAGACATCGTTCAGCGCGCGATTTCGGCGATTCAAACCGCTGGCGACCCGGACGCGGCAGTGGAAGCGGCATCCCAAGCGCTCAGCGCCCTTGATGATGCTTTGGAAGCTGTCAACACGAGCTTGGCGGCTGCTCTGCCCCCGGCGACGTCTGCGTCGTCAACCTAACGGGTAAGAAGGCCGTTAAATCCCCCAACGGCGCTCACCAGTGACACGCACAGCGACGTTGAGACCCAAGGCAATACGATTCTATGCCCAAACTCTTACAGGCGGGTCGCTCCCACCAGGCAAGCCCTGATAACCAAATCAAAATGACTACCCCACCTTACATCCCACCATGCCAAGCGGCCCGCCTAAGTCTTGAAAGGTCAATAAGATGGCCTCAATAAACCAGATCGTAGACTTCATTCTTTGGCATGAAGACCCTACGCTAAGCGGGAAAGTAACGACCGATGCCGGGGGAGTGACGCGCTGGGGCATAGCTTCTAAATTCCATCCCGGCTTGGATGTCGCCAACTTGTCTCTTTCGGACGCCCGCAGCATCTACCTAAACGAGTACATACTTCCCGCGCAGCTTGACCAGGTTCGGGACCAGGATGTTGCCAACGCCTGCGGTGACTGCCTGGTGAATCCAGGGCCGGGCGCCGGCCCGCGTGTCATCCAGCAGGCGATCAACTTGTATCGCGCCGGAACCGTGGCCGAGGATGGCAAGATTGGGCCGGACACCATCTCGCATCTCAACGGCTGCGCGGAGAATGACATCCTGCCAAGGCTTCGGGTAGCCAGAGTCCTCTACTACCTCAAAGATGTCCAAGCTAATCCTTCAAAGGCGGGGAATCTGATGGGCTGGCTAGTGAGAGCTTGCGGCTAAGCTGATTGACCTGCGCTGGGTCATGGCGGAGTATCTAGCGGGCTATGTCCTTGAACAGGTTTTCAAGTATCAGTTGATTTTCCTCAACGGAATCAGGTTGCTCCTCTGGCAAGTCAAAGCGCTGTTCACCAACGGGCTCTGAATCATTATTCCTGCTCCCCCAATGCAATCTCAATAATCTCACTTCGGACTCTAAATCTGCCGTCGTTCTTTTGCTTGCCTCTACCATGACTAGGATCTGTTTGCCGCGAGAAAATAAAAGACCATGGTCAGGGGCGTACTCCTGCAAATCCTCTTCATTGATGAGACCAAATGGGCAAAGTATATAGCGTCGAGTTCCCATCCGTGTAACGTCAACTCTCTCCCATCCTAATTCTTGGAACTTTTTGGTGTTCCATCCTCTGCCTGATCTGTGAATATAACCGTCGCGTGGATTCCTGAAGCCGACATACTTATTGCGATCCCTGCGGAAATCTATCACAGATGTCTTGCATTCCACCACTATTGAGCCGCGAGAATTCCAGCCAATTGCATCAGGAGACTCCCGACAAGATGTTGACTCGGAGAAAACTGGGTAGCATCGTTTCGTTCCTCTCAGCCATTGCTTAGCCTTCTTGACTAATTCAGAATGAAGTTCTGGGAAGAGATCAACAGACCCGAGTTTGCGCCCACAAGCCATGAATCCTTGTCCATTATAACGGGGTCGCCGGGTAATTTGCCCCGCCCCTTGAGATCGCAGGGTAGGGGCAGGGTGGAATAGTTAAAAGCTCCAGTTCATCCTGCTCTCGGTCCTTACGTCGACCACGCCAAGAGACAGGGCAAATTACCCGGAAATCCGGCTTTAACTCCTTCCCGCGACAGGCTCAGGCCCGTCACCCCGAGCACGAAAACCTCAAAGTTGCTCGCGGGCCGTTCGCTTGGGCATTCGATCCCAATGCCTGTAACACCACCAGTCCAAATAAAGCCACCAGGACAAGTGTCACTAATCGGTATCCAGTACTCGGGATAATGCTTGCGCGTCTGATTTTCGTTGGACTCACCTTCCCTCTTGCGCCAGTCGCGCCTATCTCAGCAGGCACTTTACGACGACAATCATGGCCTTCCCCTCGCCTTTATTCTTGCTCCGCAAGAGCATTGAACACACCGACGACAGAGAGGGTTGCCGCACGCCAAACAATATAGCGTCGTGCTGCGTGTGCACTGGCAGCAGGGGAATCCCCTCGGTTCGCGTTTGATTCTCATGGTCATTTCAGTATGCTCCTCACTGCGACAATCACGATCACCACGAGCACCGGAGCCGTCGCCAAGCCCAGCGCCATGTAGAGCGGGTTGGGGCGGGGTATCATTGCTTCAGCTTCCAGTCAATCGCATCCGCCCAACTCCACGCGAAAGAAACGAGCAAAATGATGATCGCCGCTCCCACTCCAATGTCCGTACACTTCACAATCCAAGGCCATGCGTCGCTCATCATCCCTCCTTTGCCTTGGGGCACGCGGTGAGGGCCTCGCGCAGTGCCTCATCTCCTGAAACCGAAGATAGGTTAAGAGCGAGTTCTGCCGCATCCCTCACAGCCTCCAGCTCCGCGTTGCGCTCGCGGAGTACCGTTAGTTCTTTAAGCCCTGATCCTCCTAGGTTAGCTTCAGTGATGGTTCTCTTTGCTAGGTCAATGTCCTTGAGCACCGCATGGGCGTATGCTTTTTCTATGCCTTTGCCGCTACACAACGCATCCCCAATGGCGGCCCAAATACGATCAATCGCATTCACTGCCAAATCCGCCATCTCGCGGCAGGCTGCCTTTTCCTCTTTTACCTGAGCCTGGAGCGCCTTGAGTTCCTCCAGCAGAGCCGCGCCGGGGTTAGCGTTTGGCCCTAGAATAGTCCGCCAATAGGTGATTTCATAAATCTCTGGCAGGGGTTCGTCATCCTCTGTTCCTTGGTGAATCCACCATCTTGATTCCTGATAGTTGTAGAATCCAGTCCAGAGGTTGTTGGCGTTGTCCCATAGCTCACTACTTGAAAGCCCACGCTCCGCAAATTCCTCAATCGAATCAGGCGGCGGCATTCTCTCTTTCAAAGGAACCCAAGCAGCCTGCTCGCACTTCGCCTCCAACCGCTCGTTGGCCTCGGTGAGGCGGCGGATTATCTCAATAGCCACGATCAATTCGTGATTGTCTGTTAGCTGGCCTATAAATTCCCTTTCCTCTTCAGTCAGCGACATCTTTCGCCCCCTTCTCGTCCATCTGGCGCTTGAACTCATCCAATAGGTGTTGCATCTTTTTGCGCTTGCGGCAGGGGTTATCCTTATAGCAATACTCCTCGTGATCTCCGCCGTTCATCAAGTGTTCCGCCGCGTCATGTCCTGCGAGCCACGCCCTCATCCGCTCGCGGTCCAGGAAGCCCGGATCGGGGGAGAGGGAGCGAATTGCGTTTTCACATTCCATAAGATGAAAGCATTGTGCCCTAGCTGCCACTCCCTCATCTGAATCCTGGTCCGGATTTTCGGCGACAAGTTTCTTGATTCTAGTTTCCAGCACCGAGGCGCACTGCTCCACAATCACGGCTTGGGCCTCGGTAATAACCCTTTCCGTGTATCCATCAATCCAGTCCTCAAGATGACCGGTTATGTGATCGGCGCGTTCGACTCCAATATCCTCAAGTTTAGTTGCCAATCCCTTGAACTCTTCCAGTGTCATTTCCGTTTTACCTCCCAAATATAAAAACGAGCACTTCACAGAGAAAAAGGAAACCTATCCAGGCAAGGATAATCTTTGCCCACAGAGGAAACCGTATGCCTCCCCCTCTAATGTGCCCCGCACCAATTGGAACGATCATTTCTTCCTCCTTTCAGGTCAGAACTTTATCCCCCGCCAGATTTTGCCGAGCATCTTAATTGTACCGATGAGATAAGTTATTGCTGCTAGGCAGAGGATACCCAAGCCTAACGCTATCCATTTTCCGCCAAACCATATTGCTCCTAGCAAAATTGAAACCGGCAGTGCGAAAATCAGTAATCCAACTCCAAATCTTATGATGTGTTTCACGCTTTCCTCCTTGGTGGGCAGGCTGCGGGCCTTTATCCCTTGGTTCAATATTCCCAAGAATCGCAGGCAATTGGGACAGGTTATCTCAGGTGCACAACCTGATTGATTATCCCGCACCTCAGCCGCATTCGCAGGAACATCAATACCGCAATCTGTCCAAACTACAAATGTCTCACGATCAGAATCCACTATCCTGTCACCGCGTGCGGAGTGCGTAACCCCACGTTTGGAATCCCACCATGTTAGGTCAGTTTTAAGGTAAGGCATTATTCCTCCTTAGAAGTCAGGCTGCGGGCCGCTTATTGGGCCTTCAAGCATCTCCGGCTACTCCATCCGCCGCAGCCTTGCCTACACCGCCCCTCCGCCACGGCTCTTGGTAGAGAACCGTGGCGGTCAGTCACGCTGGCGAGAGCCGTTCCAGCGCGGGGCGGAAGCTGGTCCGGGTCGGTGGCACCTATCCCGGAGTGTAAACCAATTGATACTTCACGACGTTCGTGATCGTCCCGCCTCTCGCGTCGCCCGGCGTGTATGCGAAGCCGTAGACGCTTCCAATCACGATTGGCGGAGACAGCGTGGCCGGATCGTTTGCTACCACTAGATCAACTGGTGCGCCCACAGCCCCTGTTGCCGAAAGCGGCTCTACCGTGACCGTATATGGTGCTTTCATCCCGAACGGTGTAGGTGAAGCCGTAACACCGAGAACTTTCACTGGTCCGTACTGTACGGGTGTTGGCGGGGTTACGCAAGCCGCTAGTGCCACCATATCTGCTTGAAGCTGCGTGATGAGTGTAAGTGGAACTGATACTGTAGACATTGGATACCTCCTTTCTCCCCGCTGACTTTCTCGGGGCACGTTAGACTTTCGTAAAGAGTTTGTTTTCGAGTATCATTTCAGAAATTCAATCTCTGGCTCTCGAATGCGGTCAATAAACCGCCAGATTTCCTTGCTCGCCAGCGGAGGGACAATAGCGGCCTCGATCTCTTCCCTTTCAGCCACAGATGGCTTTCGTCCAGCTTTTACCTGGATGCAACGGACAATTGGTTCCCCTGGTTTCCCATGCTTGGAAAGCGCAATGATGTCAAAAATAGTATGGCTTCCCGCCATTCTGAAGACGTGGTAATCGTCAGTTTCCAAGATGGCTCGCGCTTTGTATTCGGCCCGGCGACCTTTTTGATAGTGTCTATTTGGCATCTTTGACCTCGGATTCCGCTTCAGTGAAACATGCCGCATTAAGGAACGCTGCTTACCAAGTCTCATCTCACCCTCTGCGTGGCCGCTACCACTCTTCTACTCCGCATCGTTGGCAGCCAGCGCCTACCTTGGCTGGTACAATCTCCATACAAGGATACCTGTAGGTGCCCGTCTGGTTACAGCATCATATGGGCCTCGATTGTGAATTACCTCTCTAACTTTCGCAATCACGCATTCCACTGATTTTCCGTCACTAGGTTCGATAAGTAAACCCTGGATTTGCCTAATGCTTTGCAGTTCTATTGTAAGTCCACGGATTTCAGAGAAAGGTATTTTCTTGCCACGTTCAACCTTGAGTTTCATTCGCTAATCTCCCTTTCTTTTGATTATTTCCCCCACCGACTCAAACCCTGTGTTCCACGTCCCACCTTTTGAGCCATTCTTGCTGGCTTGGACTAGCTTTTGAACCAATTTTACGGATGAAAGCAGCGGTTTCCGCGCACGCTCCGAGGTCTGGTTTCTCCCAAGCCGGTTTTCCACTTCCATTCCCTCCGCTTTTCTTGACCTCGAAAAGCCCTTGCCAGTCGTTTAGAATCGACTGATTCAAGACCTCTTCTGGTGAGTTTCCCTCTGCCTTCAACTGCTCCAGCTTTTTGATTGCCAATTTCTTCGCATACTCAGTCAAAGGCTTTCTGATCGCCTTCCTCATTTGGATAAACGCTATCCAAGCGTCCTGTGGCAACCACTGGGGAAGCTCTTGCTGCATATTGATTCTCCCTTTTCAAATAGATCAAGGAAAATATTCGATATATCTTTGCGGTGGAGTGTGAATAGTCGAGCCAGGGCGCGCGGATGGTCCCACGCGCTCGCTGTAGGACGCCAAATTTCTCCAAGCCCTCACTTTACATATCGGCGCACAGATCAAGCAAGCAGACTCATTAATATTGAAGCACGCCACACATTCACATCGTCCGATTCCACCACAATGCCAACAGCGTTCGCTTTTATGCTTTACTTCATCCTCTTCGCTCTGCGAAGTAAATATCGCAGCTCGTCTTCCTTGCTTGTCATCCTCTTCAGCTAACTTCCTAATTTCCTCGGCGTCTTTCTTCTCTTCCCACTCTTTACACACAATCCCTCCATTAAAGCCATCCGGCTCGCTTTGCCCTTCGCTCTTTAGCAGCCAAACAGTAGTCGGTCAGGATTGCCAGGGGTGAAAGCCAGGGCTTAGGGTCGCCGGCATGGTTTCTGCGCTGATGCTCTGACCTGGGCGGAGCCGTACAAGAGTCAACAGACTTGTGCCGTGCGCCTTGTGCCTTCCAACACCAAAAACGATATTGCTCAAGGTAAGAGACACGAGGACTTTTGACTCGCCCGTCTGCGAGCATGGCGTGCCCCGTGCCTCTATTTTCATTCCTAACCGTGATGGCATAGCATTGTTTTACAGTCACGGGGGCCTCAACAGCTACCCGGAAGCGAGGACACAAATAGCGGCGGCTCTCAATTTTGGTTGTTTGGGATTTCGTGAATGACTTGACATTTCCCACCCAGACTGGGAGAGGAAGAGGCTGATCTGGGCAGCCTCCCCCTGGAATTGTTCCCCAGTCGCCGGTCGCGTCTCCGACAACAGCTAAGATTCTAGAAAAAATTTGATTCACTTGTCAAGTCCTAAATTCATCTTTTTTGATTCCAGGAACTCAAAGGCATTAACGTACCTTGACCATTTGGAGATCAGACTTCTTACGGTAAAGGACATGGTGGACCTCTTAACTGGAGATGGAACTATTATGTGTAGCCCACTCTTACCTCCTGGAAAGTTGTACAGCGAAAACATATAGACATCGACTTTGGATTCATCTAAATGGTTATGTCGATGAATATTTACGCGCCACTTCCAATTCCGAGGTCGAGCGGATTTGATTTCTACCCGCTTACCATTAACAATTAGGTCGTAAGAACGCCTGTAAGGTTGGAAGATCGGTTTGAAGCCCTTAGACACTAACCAATTCGCTGCTTTTTTCTCATCCTGTGACGGACATGGAGGACGATCAATACTTGGTAATTTAATACCAAGTTTTCGTAAAAGAACCTGTGCCGACCTGGGTTTCATTTTAGATTTTGAGCAAAATTCCTGAGTTGTAGAGCAAAATTTCGCAACACTTAACATTGATAGATTTCTGGATTTACTTTTCTCTTTTAGAAATTCTCTCCAGCAATTACGTTGACAGAATTTCCTCTCGCCCCAGTAACGCAGAGAATCAGTTTCCCGCTTGTGAAATTGCTTCTTACAAAATTGGCATCTTTTATCCATGAGAAAAGTATACCACATCATTGTCCAATTTCTATATAAATCTCACCCTGGCCTATACGCCACTTCCGTGATCCTCGGCGGTCTGCCTGGGCGACCTTTCCTCCAGGGTCGGAACCCTGCCCATTTGCGCCAGCGAATGCGGAATCGCATTTGGCAGGAATCGCAAAGGCTTGCATAGTGCTTCCGCTTTCTGCCGCAATTGCTGCATCTTCCGTTCGCAATCTTCTGAACCTGATAAAGCCTTTGACGGCTGGCCATTTTACACCTTCAATGTTAGCTGTCCGGCTTGCTCTGCCTTTAGGCGCTTATTTCTATGACGATGCTGGACATGAAGCTTTTGATCGGTTCTCAAGTGACATCGCTGGCACATTGCCTTGACGTGTTCAGGAATCATGCAGGGAGGATCACAGGCGCAAAGATGTGCAACAGTCAATACGACCACACCTTTTGCATAGGCTGCCCTAAGTCCGTGCCTCTCAAAGCAACGTCGCGATGCTTCATGGTATAAGTCGTGATTCCTATGAAGTCCACACTCTCCTGTGCATTCACAGCGGCCCCCAGCACGGTCAAAGCGAATCTCAATGCTAAAATCATCCCAGCCGAGCGGATAGCGCTTCATGTCAGCGGGCATTCGGCACACTCCTGTCCAGCACAGCCGAAAGTCTAAGAATAGAATGTCCATCACACACGGGGCAATGGTCGTTCGTAGACTTTACAATGAGGTTGCAGTCCACGCAAAGCACGGCTTCGCTAAACGGGATTGACTCCACCGGAACCCAAGGTTTCGGCGGCAAGCTGTTATGGGGCCAGGCCATCATCAGCCTCCTCCTGATGCTCGTGCTCGTCCTCGTGGTATCCGAAAATTGACCATTTCAGTCTCAGATACCGCGTATAAATCATGGAATGAATAGACCTCCAAAGAAGAGCTAAGGCTGCTCGGAAATCGCTTCCGTAAATCGCACGAAGGGGACGTGTTAGCGACACGACTAGCATCCAACCAGCTACCGACTGAGGAAGCTTACCTTGGTGAAACAACTGCAAGGTCCTACCTGGATTTGAATAAGCGAGCCACTCAGGATGCACAATATTTATGTGAAATCGGCTCATCATGCCTCCGCCTCGTACTCAATGCCCTGCTCGATCTCAGCTACGTTGAGCGCCATGTAATTCCCGTAGTCGTCGCGCAAGAGTACCACGTCAACCTCGGGGATGTAGTCAACCAAACTCGCCACTTGGCGGTTGCCGCCTTCGTCCTCCCACGATACCCTTTCACCAATCCTAGCCATTGATTTTACCTCCAAGATAAGCCTTCGGTTGCGCGTGACCATCGTTCCAATTCAGAGAATCATGCGTAGTGGGAAGGCCATTACCTCCGCTGAAGGTGCTCGCTGTTCTTGTAATTCTTTCTCAAATTGGCCCGTATCATCATCTCTACTAACCGCAATGCGAGGAATAAGGCATTGAACCTTAATCCCACTTGCGGTCTCGCCTTCCCATACCCGGCATTGGATTCCATTAGCGGTCACTACTTTAGTCGTGCTTTCTATTGTGATTTTCACGATGATTTGTCCTCCTTTATAGTCAGTTTCCCGCCACCAACAAAGCTATTCCCGCCATCCCCATCGCCGCCATGACAAGGCCGAGAAAAGCTAATCCGCCTCGATACCCGCGCCACATACCCCGGCCTATTATCTCAAAGCTGAGGCAGACGACCGAGAATGGAAGCCACCAAACGGCAGACATCATTGCTCCTTCGGCATTTGTGGCATCGGAGCCATTTGGCTGCGCTTCGATCCTTTGTCCGCACGGGGCTTGCGGGCCTTTGCCGTTACAGTGACCGCACCTTGCCGCTTGTGGACTATCTGACGAGCGAGAGCCAGCAGACGTGCGGTCTCTCCCAAGTCAACGTCCATAAAAAGATTCACCACTTTTGCCTCAGTCGTCAATTTCTGTGCCATGATTCCTCCTTCAGTAGTAAAGCGCGTGGCCGTCAGTAACCATTACGGCCTCTTCTAGGTGTGACGGATTGCTGTAAGGGCCGTGCCGTCTCCCTTAACTTTTCGCCGCACGCGCCTCCCTTTCCCGCTGGTCCTGCTATCCAGGGCCATCCACGGAAAAATCAATCAGACATTCGCCGTTCCCAATAATCCTGAGTGGCTTCGGTCCCCAACTCGCCAGTGGGATCAAGTTTGTTCCATTCCATGTAGGCTTCAAAGTCACCAGCTTCAGCCCTTGCTTGTACCTCCAGGCCGAATCTGCCTTCCAGCGCCCTTTTCTCAAGCCACTCATCGAACCATTCAGGATTATCGCCCCAAACCGACATGATAGGGACTCCCTGTGATCTGAAATAATTCCTTCGCGTCTGACCAATCAGGAACCTTCCCCGTTGTGAACCGTCCGCTTTCCTCGAGAAACTTTTCTGCGATCTTGTAGCGTGCCAGCCGCCACGGAGTCGCGTCATTGAGCACGTCAGCCCAAAACGCGACCCCGCTCAGCGTGGCAGGTAGTACCGCTAGACATGAATCGCAGAAAGTCATTGCTTCCGTCTTGGTGCGCCCGCATCTGCACGGTTCAAAGTAACTGGCAAATCGGTAGCCTCTTCCATCGAAGTCGCTCATGCTGGGTTCCTGTCAGTATGGAAAGTCTTCATCTGTGACTTGCTGCGCTGGACGTGTCCGGTTGTCTTGAAAGTACTTCATAATCTCATCAAGCCGTGACTTGGTGATTTCCTTTACGCTACGGATTCCAAACTTGCCCATTAATTGAGCGTGGGTCTCTTCCTCCGTCCAACCCCATCCACCCTTCACAGCACCCCAAAACACCTTTAACTCATTGGCGTTGATTGGGCGGTCAGCCTCAGCGGTGGCGGGCGGCTTGCTGTTCGCCTTGCCCGACCAGTGTGCCTTCCCAGCCTTGATGTCGGTAAGCGTGGACTTCAAGATGGCGATTTCCTCCGGCGTGGCATCGCTAGGATTCTTTCGCAGCCTAGTAGCTACTTGGCCGGGCGTTACGCCGACCTTTTCGAACTCAGTGAGTAAGGACTGAATATCTCCGCTGGGATTTTCCACCTTAGATTTCAGCGCTTCGACCTTTTGAGAGACGAGTTCCCGCTGCGCTTGATTGTGACCGTCAGCACCAGCTTTTTCGCTAGCTGAGTTGGCATCATCGTCAGCCTGGTAGATGCCGACGAGTGATGCCAACGCATAACGGCGTGCATAGCTAATGCAACTTCCGATGCCCTGAGGATCGGTTTTCACGGGAGTCATTAGCAGTTCCGATCCGATATATTCGCCAGATTCATGCAGCAGGTAGGTAAACACACGAACAGTTTCCGTGGCTGATCCAGGGAGCTGGATAACAGACAGGCCATTAGCAGAAAGTGGGGCTCGGCAAGCCTCCCAAACCGATTGCAGGTCGGCATACTTGGATTTGAAAAAGGGATTGGTGCTGTCCTTCAACGCTCCCTTGATCTGCCCTTGCGCCTTCGCAAGCGCCAGCGCGAGCTTACCAATACATGCGCTGTGAACCACACACCCAAAATCCGTTACCTCTTCGGCTTCAAGGATTTCCTGCGCTTCCATGTTTCCTCCCCCTCATTCAGAATGTGCCTCTTTCCCTTGGGTAACTAGCTCGACTCTCTTGATCCGCAAGGCGCTCAATTCATCGTCGATCCGGTCAAACTCTTCCAGCGAGTCTTGCGAACCAGCCTCAATCCTCCGCTGTAACAGAATCGTGATTCGGCGGTCCAGCGCTTCGAGTTTGCGTTGGTCAATCACGCTTCGCCCAATTCCTGTAGCCCGGCCTTTAATCGGGCGATCCTCGCCGTGAAATCCACGCACCCGCCCGGAGTGGCTTCAAGCCACTCAATTGTCGATCGGTAATCGTCAATAGTCCCGTGTCTTAAACCGGCGCAAAAATCGCAGGTCGTTCCAGGCAATGAAGCACAGTAACACAAGGCGTGCTGTTGTCTCGCTTCAGACATAAACTCGTACCATTCCCGCATCGTGACGTGTAAGTTAAAGCGTCCACCCCCATCATCGCTGACTCTAGCGAAAGAGAACATGCGGTAAATCGCAGCCAGATATCCGCCTTGAGTTGTTTGCTTGAGTTCGCCATTCTCGTAGTAGCAAGGCCGGTCCCTCATTGGCTTTCCCGAAAAGCAATTGTCAAGAGTGTAGCATTGCACGTTTCGCGCATTCTCGAAAATAGCTTTCAGTAGTGGGCTATTACGTCGAATACCTTTGCTCATTGGTTGTCATTCTCTTTCTGGCGTAGGTCGCCACCCTTTTGACTACTCCGGCCAGTCGCGTGCTGGCCGCAGGGGTCAGGCTTGGTTATAAAGCGAAGAGTCAGCAACTTGGCTCTCGTGCTCACGGCCATAGCAGCCGCAATCCATAGATTCAGGATGACCGCAGCGGATGTACCTACCATTCCTCACCCACGCTTGATTGGGATAGTCGAACCAAAGCGCCGGGGGAATCTCTCGCTGTTTCAATTCCTCTTCCGTCTCACGAGCCGTTATGTTGAATGTGCTGGCCATTGTCACTCCCTCCCTTGTCTAAGCGTACTGCCTACCCGAGGATGCTAAGCACTGGGCTCAGATGCGGCACCAGCCGAAGTAATATAGGACAACAATTTCTAGCGCAACCGCCAAAGTGAGCACATCTGTGAAACTGAATCCGTCCAAGCATTTTATCCTCATGGTTCCCTCGTTTGCGCTTCCGTTTCTGCGCACAATGGAATAGAGCAATGCAAGAACCAAACACCGAGTAATCGCAAGTTGTTGATAATACAATAGATAGCCAAAAACTCATTGACCGAATAGTTGTAAGCATTTGCTACTAGTGGAAAGCGTTTACCACTATTAGTGGAAAACATTTTCCACTACCCTGCGAAGGGATGAAGATTTCTCTTGACAATCACAATCCCCAGGAATACCCTTAGCCTAATGTTGGCTTGCGCAGCCAGCAGGATGGATCAAGATTCGGGCTTGGATGCTTCACCCATTCAAGCCCAGTATCCCGGGTGAAGCGGGAATGAACAACTTCCAGCCAAAATTCGACCCCCAAACAATTGACCTGACAACTCAGGACCAGCTAAAGCGGTCGCTCGGGATACTGCGCAACAATGCCACGCCATCACAATCAGACCAGAAAAAAATAGACAATAGCGGGCGAGCCAGCCGCACATGCGGTAAAGTCCCGCTCAACTCTAGATTTTATGCTCAAAGGCACAAGGCGCAAGATTCAAGAGTGAGCCTCGTAAGCAAGTCAAGTTACCTTGCTAGGTCAGGCCACCGGATACAACCGGCTCCGCTGACTTGCGACCCTAAGCCCCTGACTTGCGTGTAATCCTTTCTGATTGACTACTGTTTGGCTGGTATACATAAAGCGGAAGGGAAAAGCTAAGTACTGGCTTTTAAGTCCTAAGTGTCATTTGACAAGTCAGAATAGGTCAAAACCACGGCGCACAGACTTATTCAGGCTATATATGCGGATTGCCATATATGTGCCGAAATATAGGCAGTTGGTAGTAAAGTTGGGTAATTTACTTAGGTTAACATAAGACTACTTATAAGACCAACTTTACGAAACATCCTTTATTATCAAATACTTAGCAGGCTACGTAGTATCGAAAAAGCCCTAACCCTAGCCCATTAGCAGACTTTACGCACACTTTCGGTGAAGTTTGCGACCGTGACCGGGCGCCGGGTGGTCACATAGGATGGACCAGGATGCGTCACAGATCGTATAGACTACCACAACCTCTACCCCTTCCCATAGTCCGAGGCTGGCCCCTTTGCGCTTACGTATGCCCTGAGTCACCACGAATTTTGTTTTTGGTTTTCTTTTTTTCTTTTCCCGTCGATTTCTCTTGACAGCAACCGAAACCCTAATATGATTATGACTATGTTTTGTAATTGTCAGAAATGCAGGTACAGTTGGAAGTCGAGGGTAGCGGGCCCGGTCGAGTGCCCGAGGTGCAAATCTAGGAACTGGGCATGTATGGCTGGTGTAGTTCAACGGGCAGAACCTCGGAGTCAGCTTGTTGACGACCGTAGAGACGCAGGTTTGAGTCCTGCCTCCAGCCTTTCCGTTACAGTGCACGAAGAGCGGTGAGGGAGATATAATGGCTATTGACGACATCCGAAAGCGGTACGGAGCGCAGCCGTCTAATCTAGCGGAGGAAGTGAAGCGGCTTCGGGCGGAGAATGCGCAGCAAAAGAAAGACATCATCGAATTACTGGACACAGTTGATCGGTTACAAGGTGCGCAGCCGCCGGGACCGCCTATTATTCCTGGCGCCGAAGATGCCGCGATTGACGCCGAACTAGCTCAGGCTGGGGTTGCGCCTACTCCTACGGTGCCGCGAGTTTCCCATGAAGCTGAGAACGTATCTGGGAACATAGCGGCGGGGCGAGTGCAGCAAGTTTTCCAGACCGCAAGAGGTTTGCCTATCACGGCAGAGGCATTCGACACTGATTACACAGGACCGCGATAAGGAGAAGCATGGCTTACGAACCGCTTTCAGGAACCGAAGTCAAGGAATGCGTCCTGCGTAATCTCAGAGCGCTGCTCGATCAACACTCCGACTTGTCAGCTATCTACGCTTACCCACGGGTGAGTTGGAGGGTGGCTATCGTAATCACTCCCTACTACACGGATGAAAAGCCTATTGCGGTTCAAACTTCGGGAGAACTAGGAACGCCGATTGGCAAACTGGGCGAGTCGAAGGAATTGGCTTTCGAGCAACAAATGGTCACGGACCCGGACTCGCTGCGCCCTGAAATGCAGCAGGAGCCTCGAACTCCTGAAGAGGAATCGGAGAAGCCCGGCCCTCTAAATCCAATGGTGAGGATAGGGAATTGAAAACGCCAAGAATATCCATTACTGATCGGCCTTCAAAGAATGACGAGGTGTTGGGAGAAATGTGTTGGGACAGAAAGAATAGAGCCCACGCTTGGTTCTTCAAGAAGCCCATAAGACTCGGGGTTCGTCCACTCAAAGCAATAATCAGACTCATTGAAGCAGCGAACAGAAAAAGAAAATGAGAATCTCGGCCTACTAAATCCAATGGTGAGGTACTAAAATGTTAAGGAGAAAATTCGTGCAAAGTTTGATGACACTTCCTTTCTTTTCCCGCATCGCCAAGGCGACGAAAACGGAACCGATCTCAGTGTCCGATACACTGCTTTCTAGGGATGGGGTGTACTTTGTGGTTTACGATCGTTGTTGGATAAGTAGAGTTACGGCAGATAATGCGGTGCATTCCCTCTCCAAGAACGGAATAAAATCAATTTGGCTTGCCTCTGATAGTATCGAAGCCGTTAAGATTTATCAGTTGAAAGAAGAGGGATGAGAATACCCGGTTTTGCTCAACTTCGTATGGCGTGGCGAATCCTCCGAAGTCTCAATAGAATTGCGGACGCGCTGGAGCGTGCTTACCCCCCTGCGAAGAAAAAAAACTCAACGACTGCCGAAGTGGTAGAATTTAACGAGGCGGAAGAGGCCAAGCTGCCCTTTGACGAACGGGCTGGGAATGTTCCATGGGACCAGGATGAGACATGATTAAAGAGATCAAGCTGATAGAGAGGGGACCAGGTAGACCCAAGGGAGTGATTGTTAATCTCGATTCAGAACAAGGCGGATACCTGCCTCTCGACATGCACCATACGAAGAGCCTGCACTATAAAGCCCTTCATGTGGCGGAAAGCATGGAGCAGTTCATATCGTTCATCGCGGCTTCGATGTCCGACCCTAGAGCGCAAGAATTCGCTAAAGGATTCCGTAAGGCCAGGGGGAATAACAAAAATCTTTTCCTGGACGAATACGCCAAAAAAAAAGGCGTTGACGCTTCGATTATTTGGGCTTGGGCATCCGAGGGAGCCTATCGAGAAGGTCAGCAAACCATCCGCTTTATCCATTCCAAGAATGCTCACAAGGTAGCTCAAGCGAATGCAGATAACGCCATTCTTCCGGGGAAGGCAGGATTTGGTGATCGCAATTTGTTCCTTAAGGCCGCAGGCGTAATGCCGACCTCTCGCGGAACGAATGTCAATGTTGTGCAATCCAATGTCAACACCGCGAATGCCGCCGCCAAAAGCGAAACCTCGCTACCTCAGTTTGATTCCCAACGCAGGGAAATAGCAGAAGCGGTTAGAGCGGATGAGTAATGTACTCTCCCAAAGTTATTGAACGTCGGCTCAAGAAACTCCACGCAAAGTGGGCATTCGAGCCGGTTCGTCACTCCCTGGAAGAAGTCCAGTCAGCAAACTCCCATCTCGATACCTTCTTGAATGATGACGGAATTTTAGATGGACATAAACAGTTCGGACCGGATGAAGAAAAATGGATTAAGAACGAAAACGGAATTTGCCAGCTTGATTTCCGCTATTGGTACTCCCGCTATGCCACAGTCATGCACTGGGATGGGCACTCTTTAGTCCATCAACCTCAGATGTCAGTGGCTCAGAATATCATCGTGGATATTTGGGGTGAGATGGAAGAACAGCGGGTTGCGATTGCGATTCAACAGTTAAAGGCCCGCCAGTTAAGAGTTTCCACCACTTCTATAAGCGCCATCCTCCATCGTGCGAACTTTTGGCCGGATGTGAATGCTCTTGTCGCTTCATCTGACCCTGACAAGTCTATGAAGCTGGCAGCTATGGCAGAATTGTGCTATCAGCACATGCCTTACTGGATGCAGGCACCCATGACCCCGCCTAGCCGAATTGGAATCTCAATCACTTTCGGCAACCAGAACAGCGCTATTAGCATTCAACATGGCAATCAATTCTCCGGGATTGCTCGCGGTACTACTCCATCAGTCGTGCATTTAAGTGAAATCCCGGACTGGTCAGACCCCGAAAACTTAATTGACGCCGCACTGCTTAAGGCCATGCACGCAAGCCCCTGGATGTTTCTCATGGAAGAGTCCACGGCGGGGGAGATGGGAGACTATTGGAATCACACCTGGGATGCGAATGTAAAGGCATGGCCGAAACACCAGACTATTATCCGGCCTGTGTTCCTACCTTGGTTTGTCGGCTCTGACATCTATCCTTCAGAATCCGACATGAAAGCTCGTCCGATTCCTGACGACTGGAATCCGCTCGACATCACCTATCAGCACGCCGCTCATTGCGAGAAAGACGTGAAGGCGAACGACTACCTGCGGCACTATCTCGGAGAAAACTGGAAGTTGCCTCGTAATCAGATGTGGTACTGGGAATGTGAATACCTGACTGCTCGGCAGAAGAAAATCCTTCCCCAATTCTTTGCGGAGATGCCAGCCAATGCGACTGAGGCTTTCCAGTCGCGCTCAATTTCGGTCTTTGATTTAGATACTATCATCCGACACCAAGAAGGCCGTAAGCCTCCCAAGGGAGTTTACGCCTTTGAGGGAATTGACATCCCTGAAAGGCTCAAGCCCCTTGACCGGGAGATCGACCTAAATAAGAAGCCCATCATCATAACTCCTGCCTGGGGTCAGGCGCACAAGATCAATGCTATTCGCTTGATGCCCCTGAAATGGCAAGGTGAATCGGAAGATGATGGTCTCGATAAACTCTACATTTGGCACTGGCCTGATCCCAATTACGTTTACGCAGAAGGCATTGATATGGGTGACGGAGTAGGTCAGGATCGAAGCGTCTGCGAGATGATGCGTAAGATCACGCACTACGAACCGGCAGCACAATGCGCTGAATTTGCAAGCGGCTATGTAAATTCTATTGATATGTGGCCGATGTCCCTTGCCTTGGGTACTTTGTTTTCGGTTTGTCGTGAGGGCGAGATTGTCCAACCCAGGTGTGTGATCGAAGTCCGTGGCAACGGAGACAACACGCAACAGCAGATGCGACTGCGCGGCTGGACGAAGTTTCATTTGTGGAGCCGCATCGACAATCGCAGGCCGCAACAGCATTTGCAGTCGCAAAAAATCGGCTGGTACACAAACTCTTGGTCTCGCCCGCAGATGATGGACTGGATTGTGAAGTTCCTGCGCGATGAATTACTGGAAATCAACTCGCCGTGGTTTGTGAAGGAAATGAAAACACTGAGTCGGGACGAGTCCACTCAATCTTTCCGGGCGGACAGGGGACATCACGATGACCGAATTTGTGCGATGGCTTTCGTGCTTCACTCGTTGCATAGCTTTGAACTTGTGGAAACTGATCCTTCTGTGGCGCTTGAGCGAATAAAGAAGCGCTTCAAAGGAAGAGTGTGGATGCCCAGTTCGAATGAGGAAGAGATTCCAGCAGACGTTATGCGTCACCAAGAAATGCCTCAAGAGTTGTTTGGGTTTCCTCGCTCCCCTCAAGAGTGTGACGAATTTGACCGTGCTCTTGTGCCTTCGGAGGTTGGCGGCGATAATATGGCGGAGTGGTGAAATGAATCTTCATTGGCTTGAATTGACATCTAAAGCAGACCAAAAAGTTAAACTCTTTATTTTGATCGACAAAATTATTGCCATCCATGAGCCGATGCTTCAAAATGGAGGCGGAGAAATAGTAGCCTGCCATGATAGAGATTTCGCGGTGATGGAAACGCCAGAACAGATTTTTAAGATCATGGAGGGAAGGCCTCGTGTCGTTCCTTCGCAAGTATGACTACCGCTGCCCCGCTGGGCATATCTTCGAGATGACGGTTGACCGATACATCGAGGAGATGCTATGCCTCTGCGGACTCGATGCCAAGGTAACGTGGCTAAAGTTCCCCGGTACCCTTGCCCACAGTCCGGCACGCCGCTTCGATCCTGTGACGCTCTTTAGGAAGCCTGATGGAAGTTATTACTTTCCTGGAAGATCGAATGAGGCAACTCCAGAGGGAATGCAGCGCGTAGAGTTGACAAGCGCCCAAGCAGTGAGAGATTTTGAGCGCAGGGAGAATGCCCGCCTAAAGTCCGTCAAAGAGCAAAAGCTGGAACGAGAGGACAGTGCTTTCCGTCCCCTGAAGCGAGCCAAGCGCGAAGCACTCAAGAGCCAGATGCAGAACTTCAGCGGACCTGGCAGGAAGTTCGCTGAGTTCGCTATGAAGAAGTCTGATGAGCGTCCTTCCCTTTCCCGCCAAGCGCAAGCCTATGACCCTGGTTTCCATGTCCAAGCGTTTTCGTTTGACTCAAGCAACAGACTTCCGCACAATGATGTGGACAGTGACTTTAAGGACAAACGCTAATGCCTCCTAGTACCTCCGATGATTGGAAAGTTCCGCCAAGAGATGCCCCGCCGCAAGAGATAGTATCCTGGGTCAACCGCATGTTTAGCGATGGCACGGCCTACCTCGAAGCGCAGCCTTGGTGGAAAGACCTAGATCGTGGCATTGACATCATTTGCGGAACTTCAAACCGCCAGCCTATTGCGCGCCTTTCTCATGTCCAGTACAACAAAATCAAACGGATTATCCGTGAGCGTTGCAGTACGCTCTCGAACTTCCGCACTCCACCAGAGTTTGAAGTCGGAGACAAGACAGATGAGCAAGCGAACACAGCACTCAATCAACTCGTTAGGTTCTGGTGGTACTTCACGATGGCTGACCGCCGCATCCGTGAAGCTGAGATGTGGGCTGAGGTTGGTGGCATCGGGTGGATTTGGCCTGTATGGACCAAAGATTTCCCGATGTTCGGGCACTCAGACATTGAATTGAAAATCTTGGGGCCGCGAGATGTCAGGCCAATTCAAATGGGCCGGGAGCACGACGAGCAGAAGTGCTATGGGATAATCGTGACCGAAGAAATGCCCATTGCCCGCGCTCATGCGCTTTTCCCTGAATTTGCAGACCAACTTATCCCCAGCCGCACAAAACCTTCTTGGCTGGCTCGTACTGCAAAGGCCGTGAAGAAATATCTCAGTC
>Ga0187882_1000257_pt1 | contig 60178 bp, 31 predicted proteins | sample June2016WEW_19_1_3_FD_132991 | JGI IMG/M metagenome (GOLD analysis project Ga0187882, IMG submission 132991) | Peatland microbial communities from SPRUCE experiment site at the Marcell Experimental Forest, Minnesota, USA - June2016WEW_19_150 | ecosystem: Environmental > Terrestrial > Soil >... | reverse complement strand
TGGGAAGGTGTATGGTATTCCGATGAAAGTTTACACCATAGGTCTGGCCTACAACATCAAGCTGCTCAAAGATGCCGGTTTCGATGCGCCGCCGAGGACGTGGGACGAACTTGTGACAATAGCCAGGAAGGCCACCAATCGCGACGCTGGAATAGCAGGCTTCTCATTCATCACGGATGGCGCAAACGCAGGAGGCTGGCATATGACGGTCATCGCTTACGATTTTGGTCTCAAGGATACAGATATTGTGGTCCGGCAGCCTGATGGAAAGTACAAGGCGGGTTTCAATAATGCTGCGATGCTTTCTGCGATGAACTTCGTGAAGGATTTGCGCTGGAAGCATGATGTGCTGCCGCGTGAGAACCTTGGCTGGGAAACTAACGGTCAGGCATTTGTTACTGGGCGGGTTGCTATGACGATAATGGCCGGTGACCAATTCATCGGAATTCGCCAGAACTATCCTGACGCAGATATGAGCAACCTGGGCTTTGCTCCGTTGCCGGTCGGCCCCGACGGGATAAGCTACACCTTGGGCGGTGGTGACATTGCTATGGTCAGCTCCAGCGCGACACCAGACCAGGTTGAGGCTGCGGCTTACTATAGGTTATGGACTTATTTCGACCCGAACGAAACCGTGATTTACTTTGAGATTGGCAAACAGGATCCGACAACTGTCGTTGGTGCCCCGTTATATCCGCGCTACGTAGGCCCATATCAGGCCGCCGGCTCAGCGCTTGAACGAAAATACGCCAACCTGCCGGTTGAGAACTACAAGCTGTACATGGATGGTATCGTTTCTGGCAAGGTCGTTATGATGTCTGAACCGGTGATTGCCGGCCAGGAATATTATCTCGCAGTGGGCCAGGCCGTCGGCAAGATTGTTGCCGGCGAGAGTATCGACCCGGCTGCCGTTCTCACTAAGGCTGCTGAAACTTATCAGGCGAATGTACTCGATTTAATAAAATAAGCTTTTGAACTGCCGTTGATTGTTGAAATTTAAAATCTTTCCAAGCTAAGAAAGAAAATCATGGATATGACAGATACTGTAGCCATTACCAGTGTCAAGACAAAATCACGCCGGCGTTTTAACTGGCGGGAGCAAAGATTGGCTTATCTTTTCCTCTTTCCAGCTTTGTTCCTTTTTGCCTTAATTAACTGGTACCCAATATTGCAAACCATTCTATACAGCTTTCAGGAGGTTAATCTTAAGGGTGTTCAAGGTTGGGTAGGATTCTCTAACTATGTCCGCATGTTTGGCAATCCAGTCTTTTACACCGTTTGGCAGAATACCCTTGGATATGTATTGCTAAGCATCGCAATTGGGTCGTTGGTTCCAATCGTTCTGGCGATTATGATTAATGAGATGCGCCGGCTATCTCCCTTTTTTCAGACGCTTGTTTACCTGCCGACATTGATACCGATAGTGGTTGGACTCATAGTTTGGAGGCAGATATATGCCCCCGAGGGAGGTATCTTAAACAGCCTGTTGCAGCTCATTGGTATTCCGCCACAGCTTTGGTTGCAGAATCCGGCCCTTGCCAAACCCGCGCTTGTTGTAATTATGACTTGGCTTGGGGCAGGAGGTACTGTGCTGATTTACCTATCGGGCCTGAGGGAAATTCCTTTAGAGCTATATGAAGCTGCTGAACTCGACGGCTTTTCCATACTCAAACGTATTTGGTACATTACTCTTCCTCATATTAGCGCCCGGATAAAAATTATGCTGGTTCTTCAGATAATTTTTGTGGCGCAGGTATTTACTGAACCTTTTATTTTGACCGCGGGCGGGCCGGCTAACAGCACGAGGTCGCCGGTTTTGGAGATTTACGATACTGCCTTTAATCAAAATAATTTCGGGTTAGCATCTGCATGGAGTGTCTCAATGCTGGTGGTTCTGTCTGTATTCTCAATCCTCTATGTGTTTCTTCAAAAGAAACATCCCGGCGAGGTTTAACGTTATATGGATTATTCTTCATTAACATTTTATTTGTTTGAATACTAATTTTGAAAGAAAAATTCCATGGCTGTTCCTAATCGCGGTGTTATGTCAAATACGGAGTGGCGTTCTCCGATTGGGCGATTCATAGGTATTATATATTTCGTCGTGCTGGTGATAGCCGCAATATTTGTTCTTTTCCCATTTCTATTTTCATTTACTGCGGGATTTAAGACAAGCATAGAAGTTTTTAAGCCGGGTGTTCATTTGTTTCCGGAAAAGTGGAACTGGAGGAATTATGTAGAGGCCTGGCAGCGTTTCAAAATGGTCAGGATGTTCATTAACACAGCCATTGCAGCAGGCGGCGGTGTGCTGGCGCAAATAGCGGTCTCGTCAATGGCAGCCTACAGCCTTGCCAGATTAAGGCCGATGGGCAAAAATGTCATCCGGGCCATAATACTGATAACCATGGCAATCCCCGGAATTGCCTACCTTGTGCCGCGTTATATCATTATGACGAACCTTCCATTTATTCACATTAGTTTAGTGAATAGTTTTTGGGGGCTCTGGATTCCATACGCCTGCAGTTCTTTTATGATTTTAGTGCTGACCAATGCTTTTGAGCAAATTCCCAAGGAATTTTTCGAGATAGCTCAAGTAGACGGTGCCTCCGAGGTGCGTATGTTCTTCATGATTGCACTGCCGCTTTCGAAATCACTCATCCTTGTGCTTGGGCTTCTGGCGTTTATTGCACTGTGGGGAGATTTTCTGTGGCCATATCTGATTCTGCGCAATTCTGAGCTTCAAACCGTCTCTGTACGATTATACACCCTGACGAGGAGTTTCCCTATAAATCTCTATTTAGCCGGTTCATTCATTGCCATGCTTCCTCCAACCATTGCTGCATTATTTTTATCACAGAGAATAAAAGGAGGCCTGACAATTTGATGTATAATTTGCCATGTTTGAATCCGGGAGATATTTGACAGGGACTAACTGCATGTCGAACAAAATAATCACTCTGGAAAGTGACAAAATTAAACTCGAATTAACACAGGCCGGTCAGATTAATAGTCTTTACAACAAGACGACCGGCACGGAGTTTTTTCATACCGATAAACCGACTGGTTGGAAGGTCATCACTTCATTGGGCCAATGGCGCGGGCATCCAATATCTGATTCTATGAATGTTGGTCGCATGCACTTGACTGGCAATCAGGCCCAAATCCAGTTCGACGGGTTGATTGGGGATGAGCAAACTCGGCTTGATATCATTCTGACACTGATGTACAAACTAAAAGGTGACCAAATAGAATTACAGGCCAGAATTGACAATCGTTCACCAGAAACAGTTAAAGAAATCTGGTTCCCATTTGTCTCCGGATTCAAAAAGATCACACCTCAATTAATGGACCATTTGACATTACCGATGGTTATCGGGGCAATTCTGGATGAGCCGGCCAAGAACCTGCCATATGGCCGGTTTGTAACGCGGGCCGGCGGGAAATTTTTTACACATGATGGCTGGTCACATTACCCGTTGCCCTATCCGGGAGTGGCTTCCATGGCATGGATGGACTTTTTCAACCAAGCCGAGGGATTGTATTTGGGGGTTCATGATGTGCATTGCCCCACCACCAGTCTGTTGGCTCGCGGACGGACAGATTTGGGGGATTTTCAGTTAGGCTTCGGCCGGTACCCGTTTGTCTTGCCCGGCGAACAGTGGGAATCTGCCATATACATACTTAAGCTTCATACTGGCGACTGGCACGCCGGGGCACGCGGCTATCGGGAGTTTACGGCTTCGCGCGGACATAACGTAGTTGCGCCGGAATGGATTCGGGAGATGCCAGGTGTACAGGGCGCTTTTCATATCCAACAGAACAAGCATATTATGCGTCCTTATGAAAGCCTGTTGGATATATTCCGAGCCAACAAACAGCGCGGCCTGAATTTGCCCCTGTTTGTATTTGCCTGGTTTAAAAATGGTCACGATTCAGATTATCCGGAATATGAGCCGGACCCGCGTCTGGGAGGCAAGGCGGCGTTAAAGAAAGTGATTAAGACTATCAAGGCCGAAGGAGGCCGGGTAATTTTATACACCCAGGGGCGATTGATTGATAAAAAAACCAGATATTACCGGGAAATCGGTTCACAGATTTGCCTCAAAAATGAGGATGGGGTGGAGTATGTGGACGAGTATTCCTTTAATGAAAGCGGAAACATTTATCCGGGAAAGATATTTGCCCTGGCGTGCCCCTCCACTGAGCAATGGTACGAGACCTTAAGGCAGCAGATTGACATGGTGATGGACCTTGGCGCCTCTGGAATCCTGTTTGACCAGATTGCCGGCGATCCGCCCTTTTTGTGTTTTGATCAGAGCCATCCCCATCGTAAGCCCGACCTGGCTTTCGACGGCAAAGTGCAGCTTTTGAAGCGGTTGCAGGACTATGCTGCTGCCCATGACCCGGAGTTTGTGATTATGAGTGAGCTGGCATGCGATGCCTATCTTTCCTGCGTAGACTTGAGTCATGGTTATGCCACCCATCCGCGGCCAGGCCTTGCGAGCCTGCGGAATTACCCAGAATTGTACAGATACACTTTCCCGGAGCACCGCATTACCAGCCGAGATGCATGTACCATCTATGCACTGAACTATGTTTTTGCAGCCGGGTTTATGTTGGAGAGTTTCTATTTGTTACAGCCGCCCGAACGAGATTATCTTGAAAGGCTGATAAAACTCAGGGTAAAGCTGAGCCGGTTTTTCGCGGAAGGTACATTCATAGATACCGATGGATTTTACCTCCAGCCAGAAGGACTGGCGGCAAAGGCATTTCTGGCAAATACAGGCGCAGAGAAAGCAATCGTGATTTATAATCCGCTCAAAACTAAAAATCGAGCGATGATGGAGGTTGACAGACAATCTGAAGACTGGCAGATAATTGGAGCTGGGATGGAAACGATGCTTTTAAAAACACCATTAGACAAACCTCTGGAATTTGAAATACAGCCCGATGAATTGAAGGTTTTTATAGTTAAATAGAAAAGGACATTTTTTTAACAAGTGAAAAACAAAATTAAATTTAAAAATATTAAAGCGATTATCTTTGATCTTGATGGTGTGCTTACCAATACTTCCGAATACCATTATAAAGCATGGAAGATGCTTGCTGATGAGCTTAACATACATTTTGACAGAAATATAAATGAAAAATTAAGAGGAATCCCGCGAAAAGAATCTCTTGAAATAATGCTTGGCGATAGGGTTTTTTCGGAAAAAGAAAAGCAAAGATTGATGAAAGTTAAAAATAACTACTACGTCGAGTTTTTAACGCAAATGACTCCGAAGGATATTTTACCCGGAGCATTGGAACTTCTACAGGAACTCCGTGAGGCAGGTATAAAAATAGGCATAGGCTCATCAAGCAAGAATGCAAAGATGGTGATTGATAAACTAAAACTTGAAAGCTTTATTGACGCGATCTCCGATGGCAACAGCGTAGATAATCATAAACCGGCCCCGGATTTATTTCTTCATTGTGCCGCAAATCTGAATGCAGCTCCAAAAGAGGTTATAGTAGTTGAAGATGCAGAGTCTGGAGTTGAAGCTGCGCTTAACGGTGGGTTTTGGGTTATTGGATTAGGACCTGTCGGCAGGGTAGGAAAAGCTCATATCGTATTTCCAAGCTTTGAAAATGTTCATCTTAAAGATTTTATGAATGTTTGAGGAGGGAGCATTAATATGAAATTTATCTTAATAACTCTAATTGCAGCTGTGTTATTAACATTTGGAACATTTGATTGTCAGGCTGTAGAGTCAGCAGCAAATTCCCTAATTAAAAATGGGAACTTTGCTCAAAATATGGATTATTGGTCTTTTGCGGCCAATGTAGCCAATGCCGGCGGCGCAGCAACTGCAAGTGTGGAAGATGGTGTCTTAAGGATTGATATTAATAATCCCGGAAGCGCAACGCATGCAATTCAGTTAATACAAGCACCAATTGAAATAATATATGGCTTAAGATACAGAGTAAGTTTTGATGCAAAAGCTTCTAAAGATATCGCGATAGATGTAAAGGTTGGAGGTGTTGAAAACAGGGGCTGGGCAGACTATACAAACGGGGAAAGTATAGGAGGCACTATTGCATATCTGTCAAAACAAATGGAAAACCATAGTTTTGAATTTGGTATGGAGGAAAGAACCGATCCAAACGCAAGGCTTGAATTCCAGCTTGGAAGCGTGTCACCTTCATCAGTATGGCTTGATAATATCAAAGTGGAAGTAATTGGCAGAAATACGGCGAAATCAGTTGATCCGAACCTCTGGGTTCCAAATCCAAACAAGATAATAATACCAGAAATTAAAAACAGAGGAGCAAAACTGCCGTTTATTCAGTATGAAGCAGAAAATGCAGCCACAAACGGATCGATTCTTGGACCAACGAGAAAATTCAGGGAAATTCCGAATGAAGCATCCAACAAAATGGCAGTCAATCTCGATTCAACAGGTGATTATGTTGAGTTTACACTAAAAGAAAAAACTAATTCATTGGTGATAAGATATTGTATACCCGATTCCAATGACGGAAAAGGTCTCACATATCCGCTTAGCCTGTATGTTAATGGAACATATAAGCGTGATATAATTCTTACATCTGAATATGCGTGGGTATATGGCCGTTATCCATGGTCAAATAATCCTGAACTTAAGGAACCAAGATATTTTTTTGACGAGGTAAGCATACTATTGCCGGAAATACCGGCAGGGTCAAAATTAAAACTACAGCGCGATTCAAAGGAAAAGATAGATTTCTGTATAATTGATTTGATTGATACGGAAGTTGTCGGAACTCCTTTAACAATGCCTGAAAACTTTCTTTCAATAACCGATTTTGGTGCCGTACCGAATGATGGCAAGGATGATAGTGATGCTTTCAATGCATGCCTGAAAGCCGCAATTGAACAGAAAAAAGGTGTATGGATGCCGGCAGGTGTTTTTAATTTTTCCTCAGGAGAAAGGCATATAGGAAATGTAATCATCAAAGGCGCTGGAATGTGGCATACCGTAATGAAGGTAGAGGGAAATACATTCTGGGGAAATGGAAACAGTTTTGAAATGCATGACTTTGCGATTTACGGAAATACAAAATTCAGAATAGATACGATATTTGAAGATGGCTTCAGAGGCGGCGCCGGCCGGGGTTCTTTGATAGAAAATATATGGTTCAATCATCTTAAAGTTGGGGTGTGGAGTGAAAAAAATACCGACGGGCTGATTATAAGAAATTGCAGATTCAGAAATCTGATGGCAGATGGGATTAATTTCTGTCTTGGCACGAAGAATTCAATTGTCGAAAACTGCCACTTCAGAGGCACAGGAGATGATGCAATTGCAATGTGGTCTGCAGCTTACAACGGAAACCTTTTGCCAAGTGAAAACAATACAGCAAGATTCAATACAATACAGTGTCCATGGTTCGCAAACGGTATTGCTGTATACGGAGGGAGAAACCATACTGTTGAAGATAATGTTATCTATGATACAATCGTAAACGGTGCAGGAATTAATATAAGCAGCGATTTTTCTCCTATTCCATTCGGTGGTTTTATAACAGTTCAGAGAAATACATTGATACGATGCGGTTCCTATGTGGATAAATATAAAAGTCCAACGAAAGGCGCTATATGTATTTACACACCAGGTCGCCATGATCTTGAAGCGGATCTGACGGTAAAGGATGTAGAGATATATGATGCTACATATGATGCAATTACTTTTGAGGGAACAAATCGCGTTCTTAACGCGAAATTTGAAAACATTTTTATAAACGGTGCCGGAAAGTGGGGAATTAGAGCTACCGGAAAATCTGCCGGTTCGGCATCGTTCACTAATGTAAAGATACAAAATGCTGTGTTAGGATCTGTGAAAGCGCATCCGCAATTTACTATCGAAAAAAAGGAAGGGAATGTAGGTTGGTAAAATGGCAAAAGTCGCAGATAAATATTTAAAGATTGATCCATGGGAAATTATTGAAGATAGATTTAAGCCTGAGAATGGAAGAGTTTCTGAATCAATTTTTTCTCTCGCCAATGAATATATGGGAGTGCGTGGTTATTTCGATGAGGGCTACAGCGGAGATAGACTTATCGGAAGTTATTTTAATGGTGTGTTTGAAGAGGGAAAAGCCATCCCTTCAGGTAATTATAGGGGAATGATAACACGTACCTGCTTTATGGCGAACACTGTTGACTGGCTGTATACCAGGATTACTATTGATGGAGAAACTCTGGATATCGCAAAATCCAATATAAAAGATTTTGCACGTTGTTTGAATATGAAGAAAGGTATTCTGACTCGCGATTTTATCTGGATGACCTCTTCGGGTAAATCTGTCAAAATATCTTTTGAACGTTTCCTGAGCATGACAGATCCCAAGTTAGGATGCCAGCGTGTCAGCCTTCAACCTGTCAATTTCTCAGGAAAAGTGAATATCAGAAGTGCTTTAGATTTTTCAATAATTCATGAGTCCTGTGGAAAGAATTTATGGTCATGCCCCCAGAAAAGGAAGGAAGGCAATATTATATGCATTCTTGGAAAAACCTTAAAAAGCGGACACATGTTATTTTCAGCCTTTCAGATTCATGCTTCTTCATTCAAAGAGATGCAGTTGGTGGAGAATGAGAAGTTCATCGGTATTGATTTTGTTATGGATTTAAAACAAGGTACGAATTCAAATTTTGAAAAGATGGTGGTGAACCATACCGAAAAAAATCCTGAGGTAAGTGTTGAAGAGGTATGGTCGCAAGGGATGAAAATAGCCGCAGATTTTAGCTCCATATCTTACGATGCCGCATACGAAAAGCAGGTTGAATACTGGGCAGATACATGGGCGAACTCCGACATAGTAATAGAGGAAGACCCCGAAAACCAGCAGGGTATCAGGTATTGCATTTTTCAGTTGCATCAGACCTATCATGGGGAAGACCCGAGTTTGAATATCGGGGCAAAAGGGCTTACGGGAGAGGCATACAACGGAAATACTTTTTGGGATACTGAGACCTATTGCCTGCCGTTTTATATCTTTAATAATCCGAGAGCTGCACGCAATTTACTGGAATACAGGTATAAGATGCTTCCAAAGGCAATGGAGCGCGCAAAAGAATTAGATTGCCAGGGCGCGTTTTATCCGATAGCGACCCTCGACGGCAGCGAAACATGTGCTTTGTGGCAGCACGCGAGCCTTCAGCTTCAGGCGAGTACGGCAGTTGCCTACGGAATATGGCACTATGAAAAACTGGTTAATGATAAAGAATTCCTTTACAGCAAAGGGGTAGAAATGTTGGTGCAGATAAGCCGCATGCTTGCAAGCCGGGGTCAATGGGGACAAAAAACCGGTAAGTTCGGGTTTTTTGCTGTGATGGGACCGGATGAGTTCCAAATGATGGTTAATAATAATTGCTATACAAATATAATGGGAAAGAAGACCTTTGGATATACTATAAAAGTTATAAACGAGATGGAAACAAATGCACCCGAACAGTTGGCCGGCATAACCGAAAAGTTAGCTCTAAAATCTGAGGAATTGGAATGCTGGAAGCAAATGGCCGAAAAAATGCTTATCCCGTTTGACAGTGCCACAGGGATATATGAACAGCATGACGGTTTCTTTAACTTGCCTCATATTGACATACACTCTATTCCTGTTAAGGATTTTCCTCTCTATCACAGCTGGTCGTATGACAGAATTTACCGAAATGATATGATCAAACAGCCTGATGTTTTGATGTTTATGTTCTTGTATAACCAGGAATTTTCTCTGGACGCTAAAAAGGCCAACTACAATTATTATGAACCAAGATGTATACATGAGTCATCACTTTCCCCGTCAGTCCATTCCATTCTGGCCGCAGAACTCGGAAAAAAAAGAGAGGCTTACGATTTCTTCAAATTTTCAACCAGGCTGGACCTTGATAACTATAACAGAAATACGGCGGAAGGGCTCCATCTCACTTCAATAGCGGCAGCCTGGATGAATATAGTATATGGTTTTGGCGGTATGAGGTCTGATGGGGAAGTTCTTGTCTTTAATCCGTCAATGCCGGAACAATGGAAAGAGTTTTGTTTTAAACTGGTTTATCACAGTTCAGTTCTAAATGTGAGAATAGGTAACGAACATGCCGAGTTCAAAATATTGAAGGGAAACAGCCAAACTATTCGAGTTTATGGAAAAGAATATAACATCCATGAAAAAGGAATTACGGTAAAAAATCTTAAATAGAGTAATTCATATTACTGAATACAAGAAGGTTATTTTATGCAGTGGATTTTAAAAAATCATAAATATAACAGAGAGCAATTAGAGCTTTGCGGCAACAATTACTTGCTAGCAAACGGTTATATGGGTTATCGAGGCACGCTTGAAGAATACACAAAAGAGCAGCATGTCGCCTGCATCTTAACAGGTATATATGACCAGGTGAGCAGTAAATGGCGAGAGCCCGTAAATGCGCCAAATGGCTTTTACGTGAAAGCTTATTGTAATGGAAAGCCTGTTACTGTTCTCGACAGCAATGTGAAAGAGCATACACAACTGCTTGACTTTAAAAATGCGGTTCACAAAAGGAAAACCGTCTTTAAGGTTGACAATAATGAAATAGTCATAACATCAGAGCGTTTCGTATCACTGAGTGATTTGCATCTGATGTGTATGAGGTATTCTATAAGTGCATCCAAAGATTGCGAGATTACAATTGAAACCGGCATTGACGGCGATGTATGGGATATCAATGGACCGCATTTAAGGAACCTGTCCTCGCGATTTAAAGACAATTATTTAGTTTTAAAAGCTGTCACAAATGAGCTTAGGCATACCATCGCCGCCGTTGAGGGAATTGATATAAACTTCGGACGGCAAAAAATAAATAAAAGAAAAAATATAATTACACGATTGATAGAATTTGAAGCTGAGGCCGGAAAAGAATATGCTTTTTCAAAATATGTTTCTGTCTTTACCACTAACGACAATTTCGCAGATCCGGTCAAGGCCTGCATCAACTCTTTGAATAATTGTTTTAAACAAGGCTATGCTGATTTGTATGACAGACATCGAAATCTCTGGGATAAGAGGTGGGAAAATGCTGATGTGATAATAGAGGGCGACCAGAAAGCTCAATTTGCCTTAAGATTCAGTATATACCATCTGTTAGCCGTGGCGCCTGTTCATTCGGACAAGATTTCAATACCGGCGAGGGGGCTTTCTTCGCAGGTCTATAAAGGCGCTATCTTCTGGGACACTGAGTTATATATGCTGCCTTTCTTTATTTATAATTTCCCGGAGATTGCCAGAAATCTGGTAAAGTACAGAATTCATTCACTGCAGGCCGCCAGAGAAAAGGCTAAAGAGTATGGGTACAGGGGGGCTTTTTATGCTTGGGAAAGTCAGGACAATGGGAAAGAAGCATGTACGCATTTTAATGTGACAGATGTTTTTACCGGCAGACCGCTGAGGACTTATTTCAGAGACAAACAAATACATATCAGCGCCGATGTGGTTTATGGCATCTGGGAGTACTATAAAGCGACAGGGGACGAAAAAATATTATTAGACGGAGGAGCTGAAGTTATACTCGAGTGTGCCCGCTTTTATTATTCACGCGCCTATTTTAATAAAGATAAAAAACGTTACGAAATTCTCGATGTAACAACCCCGGATGAATACCATGAGAGAGTAAATAATAATCCTTATACCAACCGAATGGTCAAATATACAATTGATGTGGCGATCGAAACAATTGATTTGTTAAAGAATAAATTTAAAAAGGTTTATAAAAATCTGATAAGCCGAATGGATTTTCAAGATGATATTGAAGAAATAAAAGATTTACAGCAAAACATATATATACCCCGCCCATTGCAGGCCAATGGCATTATAGAACAGTTTGACGCCTATCTTACACTGGAAGATGTAAGTTTGAAGGAGTTAAAAGCAAGGATGGTCAAGCCTAATGAATATCTTGGCGGGTCTAATGGACTGGCAACAACTACACAGATAATTAAACAGGCTGATACTGTTCTGCTTTTAAATCAATTTAGTGAAGAGTATTCATATGAGGTAAAAAAAGCTAACTGGGAGTATTATGAACCGAGAACTGAACACGGTTCAAGCTTGAGCACCTGTATGTATTCTATACTTGCAGCTCGGTTGGGAAAAACAGAATGTGCGTATAGATATTTTATGAAGACAGCCACGATTGACCTTGAAGGTAAATATAAACAGTATGTTGGAACGTTATATATAGGCGGAACGCACCCGGCTGCAAATGGAGGAACATGGCTGGCGGCTTTATTTGGTTTTGCAGGGCTTGAACTCAGTAATAATACCCCATCAGTCAGACCGCAATTACCTGAAAAATGGAAGAGGATGAAGTTTAACGTCCAGGTTAAGGGTAAAAAGTTTACCATAGAAATAACGAAAAATAAGGTAAAGGTAACGGAAGAAAGCACTAAAAAACCGGTTTTTTTGAATAATATTTGACAAGAGCAGAGGTTTTTAGTTATAATGAAACAGGTTGTTTAATGGTTTAGTTCTACCGGTAAATATTTTTGGCGGGGTTATATGAAAAAGAGGGTGACTCTGATACTTTTAGTATTTGCGTTCACCATCTGTTGTAACTCTCATGGAATCGCCAGTGCAAAAAAAATTATGGCTCACTACATGCCCTGGTATCAGTCCCAGCCCGTCAGCGGATTCTGGGGCTGGCATTGGACCATGGGCGGCTACTTCAGTCCGCCGACTACATACGCATCACACTACCACCCACTCTTCGGGCCATACGACTCCAATGATCCACACGTATTAGCATCTCAGGCGCTCTTGATGAAGTTCGCGGGGATTGATGGTATGATTGCCGACTGGTACGGCATTGCGAATTTTTGGGATTACGGCCTCATAAGGGACGCCACGAATAGCTTTATCCCGTACATAAAGGATGCTAATCTTGAATTTTCCATCTGCTATGAAGATGCGACTGTGGGGAATATGCTCAATAATGGTTACTTTACCCCCGCCACCAGAGCCATGGCTGTTGCGCATGGCCAGACAGTAATGCAGTGGTTGCAAACTAATTATTTTACTGACCCATCGTATCTGAAAATAGACAACAGGCCGGTATTGCTTTGCTTTGGGCCGCAATTTTTCACCGACGCGGAATGGACCACATTGTTTAGCGTCTTGAATCCGAAACCGCACTTTTTTACTTTGAAATATAGTGCGTTTGTGGCCTACCCCACAAAAACTGGCGAATTTGACTGGCCGAGCCCCCAAGTTGGTACAACACCTGCGTCACCTACGCCTACAACACAGGTAATCTCTGATATCAACGATTTTTATATCAGGGCTGCTTCTCAGCACTGGGGACGTTACTGGGAACATTTCATCGCTGGAGCTTTCTCGAGATTTCACGATATTTACGCAGAAGCAGGCGGTTCATCTTATGGTTATATTGATGCTAATGGATCATATGGAGCATATGGAACATCTACCTACCATTATACCTTGGAGAGGGCATTGCAAAGCAGCGCGGATATCGTCCAGCTTGTAACCTGGAATGACTACGGTGAAGGGACAATCATTGAGCCAACAGTAGAGGATGGATATCTGTACCTGGAAATGACTCAACAACTGCGTAAAGAGTATGTCGATGCTAATTTCCCCTACGTGGCTGCGGACTTAAGGCTGCCCGTGCGGCTTTATACGTTAAGGAAGGCAAATCTCGGCAACCCCGCGGTTATGGCTCATCTGGCTACAGTAGAAGATTACTTGTTTGCCAACAATCTCAGTGGTGCAAAAGAATTGCTTGATCAAATTGAGTGCAGCGCACTTCATGTTTTTACATCTGCCTGGCTGAGTGCGCCCGGGGATGACAATTGGAACCCAGCCTGCGATTTCTCCCTGCCGCCTGATAATATTATCAATTTCTTTGACTTCGCTGTTTTCGCCGAAAATTGGCTTACCGAAACACTTTGAACTATTACAAGTGATTAAGACACAAGCAATATTAAATCGCCATTGATGGAAATATTTATTTAAGGAGAATCGAAACAAAATAACTGTTTTTAGTCGTTAGGCGGTTTAGATGTGGTATCTCTTATAATAAGCCGTTCGGGCAATTTAACGATTTCCGGTTTTCTTAGTTCATAATGCTCAAGCTGCCTTATTATTAATTCAGCGGCGGCCTGGCCCATCTCCTCAGACATCAAATCGATAAAGCTCATACTCGGACTCATAATGTTACAGGCATGCTGGTCACAAAAGCATATAATGCTTAGTTTTTCCGGCACAGAAATATTCAAAGCCTGAGCAACCTGCAGAAGATTAATAGCCTCCATATGGCCATAAACAATGATGGCAGTTGCTTTGTCCTGCAAAACGGTTTTCTGTATATAATTTACTGCGGAATCATGTAAATTCTTATAAGTCTTTACGGTTGAAGGTGGTTTTTCATGGCCGAGCATAGGTGCTAAGCCGTAAGCTCCCATTTGTTCTAAATATGTCTGATGCCTGTCATGTACGCTGCTGTGCCCTTTCAAAAACGCAGGAATAGACACAGCACCATTTTTCGCCCACCAATAATCCACGGCAACGCATTCCGGACCGGCATAAGCTATCCTTTTATGTCCCAGCTCAACAAGATATTTAACGGCTAATTTCATACCATTAACATCATCCGGAAGAACTTGAGAACCTAATTTTCCTGCAGGTCCGTTAATTACGACGTAGGGAATGTTCGTTTGCTCCAAATCCTCAATAGTTGCTGGATTGCAGCGAGCGAGAATTACAGCAGCGCTGACACGCCAGGGAGGAAGCTCGCTTTTATTTTCGTGGTGGAGAGACATATCGAGGGTGATGTTATAATCTTCAAAATCGGAATCAATCATCGATATGATTTTGTTGACCGCGGTTTGATAAATATCGCCTAAATCGTGCAATGCGTGACTGCCGCCTAAAATATGAATCATTTCTCTGTTCAGCTTGGATAAACTCTGCGCAACCAAATTCGGGCGATAACCAAGTTTCCGCGAAACACTCAAAATACGGTCGCGAACTTCATCGGTTACGCTAAAACCATTGCCAAGCTTATTATTCAGCACGAGGCTGGCCGTTGATTTGCTTACGTTGGCTGCTTTGGCAACATCATACAAACTTATTGCTTTACGACGCATTTTAATCTAACTAAATTATCCGAAATTTCCAATTTAACTTCATAAAGGGCATTTCTGCGCGTTTTGATGGTTACTCCTATATAATTCAAATCCTATCATACTAACGCTGCATCTCAATTTCAACTAATTTCCTAAAAAACCGGCACCCCGTGTTGCATTAAACACAGGAAAAGCCACGTATTTGCGTGAAGAATCCTCTTTCTCCCTCTGTATTGGCACACCGCCAACGTTTACCACCATTACAGAAACCGATTTTGAGCAGTCCATCGTCCCAGCCTCGCAGGCATTGTCAAAAACGCAACTGCTTGATAGGGGCGAGTTCGTCAGGTACTCCAGATTCTTGAGTTGGGTCAGTATCTTTGTCATGGCACTGGTAGATGCCGCGGAACGTTCTACAACTCTGCCAAAAGCAACATGTCTCATGGCATGACCAAGTATCAAACGCTCCGCATCGCTGGTGTCGCCATAGGTTTCAAGCCTGCTTTGTATCGATTGCCTGAGCAAAGCGGCAAGGCCGTGCTGGGTGTTCTTAACCGTTCGAATGTCACACAGTTCAGAACCAGTGGCTGAGGTTAGGCCGAGGATGTCACCAAGCTCTCTGTAGGCCAGTAGGCTGGCATCGCTTGCGACTTTTTTTCTATGAAATTCGAGCTTCACCTTGCGGTCGGAATTGAGCCTCAGAGCGTCCGTGTGTGCTTCACCAATGGGGTTCTTCCATAAAGAATGGTCGAAACTGGCTTGAGTGGTCTCCATAGGTTCTATATTACCAAATCTCAGTCCATTTGTTATGCACTAAATAAGGGTAAAGGGGGTGAGCAAGAACAGATTGTTGTTAATATGTGAAAGATTAAAAACCGGTTTATTAAGATTTATAAACCGGTTAGTAAGGCAAAATAATTTAAAAATATTGTTTTTTTTACTTGCAATATGGTTTGATTAAGTGGATAGTACATAATGCTTGAATAGCCTAAAAACCGGTATTTTGATTTAAAAAAACCGGTTAGTAGGATGCAGATAGCTTAAAAACCGGTTTATTAAGATTTAAAAACCGGTTAGTAAGGCAAAAAAATTTAAAAATATTGCTTTTTTTTACTTGCAATATGGTTTGATTAGGTGCATAATACATACTCGATATAAGCAATATTGGTTTACAAAAAGTTTTGCCGTTTTGCACATAAGTAAAATAGAAATATGGTAGGGTAGGGTAAGGAACTTTTTGTTATGAGCAAACAAAAAGGAGAATTTGACACGGCAGAAGTAAAGGTTTCTAACCGTGGAAGAGGCAGGTTTCAAGAGGCGTTTACGTTAGTTGAACTTTTGGTGGTAATCGCCATCATTGCATTATTGATGTCGGTATTGCTGCCGGCCCTGAACAGAGCCAGGAAACAAGCCAAGAACGCTATTTGCTTGTCCAACCTCAGGCAATGGGGCCTTGCGTTTGCGATGTACTGCGATAATAACAATGGTTATTTCTTCAGCGGCCAGGTCAACGGTTCGTATGTCCTCGGGGCGAATTTTGGCCGATACTGGAGAGTTCCCATGAAACCGTATTGCAATAATGCAAAGATGTGGCTCTGCCCCGAGACCGCAAAGCCACAGTTTGGCGAGGAAATGACCCCGCAGGGAGCTCTGTCCAATGTAGCATGGGAATACGATGGTGATATAGGCAGCTACGGTCTTAATGGCTGGGTACTCAATCCATCATCGGACGCAACCACCATCTTCGGACGCACTCCCGTTTCAAACTCCTGGAGAACCTCTCAGATCAAAGGCTCGAGTAATATACCCGTATTTGCAGATATGTGGTTCGTTGATGCCTGGCCACTGGATAAAGACATACCTTCACAGTCAGAGAACTGCCCAGGCGATGACGAGACCTTTGTCAAGAATGAAATGCAGCGTGCTTGCGTCAACCGACACAATGGGACCGTAGATACCCTCTTTATGGATGAGTCTGTCCGGAAAGTCGGACTTAAGGAACTGTGGTGCTTGAAATGGCACAGAACGTATAACGTCAACGGACGGTGGACCCAAGCTGGCCACGTCCCGCCTGGAAATTGGCCGTTATGGATGCAAAAGTTCAAGGATTACTGAAAAGCGATCGCAAGTTTAAAATCTACAAGCTGATGGCGGCGTAGGCCCACGCATACCCACACCCGGCCAGCCGGCAGCGAGAAGAAGGACGAAGGAGTGAGAGTAATGAGGAGAAGGAACGAGAGTGATGAATTTGATGCTAATGCTCAGGATGAGTATTCGCTTTTCGTTTTCCTCGGTATAGACCCTCACGTCTTGAAGTCCATTGAATTGAATGTGGTGAAGAAAGTGGATAAAGGGTGCTTTGCACTAAGAGCAGGGCTTTCGCGGTTTTGGCATTTTGACTGAAAGCTCTCAGCGGTTTCTCTCACTGGAAGAGAGGGCAGGCCCCATTAAAAAGTTATTTTGACAAGCACGAGGTTATAATGGGTGAAAGTCAAAACGTAGTGCTTGTTGTTCAAGATAGACGCAAGTGTAAATAGAGTGTGTTTGTCGAAAACGTATGAATGTTTGTTCTGGCTTGTAGCCAAAGCAAAGAAGAAGTTTTGGTTTTTTTAGAAGAAGGAGGAGTATTATGTGTAAAAAGTTAGTATCTTTTGTTTGTGTCCTGGCGCTGGCGTCCGCGAGTTACGGCGAAGTAATCGGCGACTGGGGAAGCGGTCTGGACGGCTGGGTCGATCAGGGTGGTGCCACGTTAAGCGACAGCACGATGGGGCTCAAGGTGGCAGTTCAAGGGGCGGCTTGGTATAACCCGATTGTCGATAAAGTCCTTAATACCGGCCAAATTGCTTCTATTCTGGATGGCACATACACTAAATTTTCAGTAGATGTGACGCGATTTGCTGCCGAAGGCTGGTCAACAGTTGATGCGGGCTGGGGCTGGTGGACTCCGGAAAGCCGGCTATTTTTCTCTCTCAGTGCAGGTGCCTATAACCAGTACAACGTTTTCAAAGCAGTCGGATCTGGACGAGAAATATTAGGCGCCAACTGGTATCCTTCGACCATCCTTGACGTTTATGCTCCCGACAATCATCTCCCCTGGAGAAATGGTGTGCAGTATGCAGATCCGGATGGCATGCTGACTGCGGAATGGTTACTCGCAGGTGAAGTAGCCAATCTAAAGGCTCAGTTAACCGACCAAGGTTACATCTACAACGCAAACGGTGATCTCGGCTTGGACGGCATGGATATCAGACTCCTCGCCAATGTGACTTGTTGGAATGGTCCTGGTCCCTCGACTTATTATCTTGACAATGCGCAGTTGACTCCTGAGCCGGCAACGATGGTCCTCCTGGGTCTTGGTGGTTAGGCGATGATTCGCAGGAAACGCTAATACGCTAATTACTTTCTAAAAGTATTAGTTAGCCAATGATTTTGTATTAGTTTGGGGCCTGTGCCTGGTGAATCAGCGTAGGCCCCAATTGTTTTTATGGGTAGTTTGGATTTACAGCAAGCAATTGGAAATAGCGCCAGGATGAGACCGAATGAGATAAATCGCTTAGGTGCGAAAGAGTGAAGGGGCAAAAATGAGCGTTTTTTTGCAGAAATTTACAAGAAGAATTGACAAAAATTTACTTGAAATAATAAAATTGTGAAATCTGTAAGTTATGGTCATAAGGAAGAGATGGAAATTGTCAGAAAAAAAAGAAAGGGAAATTATTATGCGTAAAAAACTTATTTATCTAATTTCTTTTATTGTGGCGCTGTCTCTGGTGTCTATAACCTACGGCGACGGCTTCTTGATAGGCAACTTTGAAGGCGGCAGTATGGACGGATGGGGCCCTGAGACCCCCAGCAATCCCCATATCACGCTAACCTTCAGCACAAATGGGGCTACATTAGACGGCAACAGCCTCAAGATTGCCGATTCTACCGGTAACGACTTTGATCGAGCTGTCGCGTACAGCCTGGTAGCAAACAATGACGTTAACGAATTCAGGAATAACCGCAAGGTTTCGTTAGACCTTACACGGATATATGGTGCCGGCAACTGGGGGAACTATGTTCTTGGCTGGAGCGAATTCCATATGGTAATCGAGGCAGGCAGCACAGATGCCAACGTCGGTAAAGGTGTATGGGCTAAGGGGTGGGAGCTGACGCAGATTGCAAATTGGGGCTCTTGGAATGGGGACGGCCCGAAGACCTTTATATACGACTACTCTACGCTTCTCAATCAGATCGATTTTAATAACCTTACATATTTGGGTATTATACTCTGCACGAATTGGGGTGGGTATAGCCCAGGCGGGGTTTACTATGTTGACAATGTGAAATTAGTCGGCGATGGGACGGCTTACGATCCTAGTCCGGCTGACCATGCGGTGGATGTGAATACGACGTCTACCCTTGGCTGGACAAAGGGAACAGGAGCCACCTCGCAAGATGTATATTTCGGCACTAATTTTAACGATGTAAACGACGCCAACAGAACTAATCCGCTGGGCGTACTGAAAAGTCAAGGCCAGATGGCTAACACTTATAACCCCACTCTGGCGCTCTACACAACTTACTATTGGCGGATTGATGAGGTCAATAGTCTCGGCGGTATCCGAAAAGGTGAGGTTTGGTATTTTATGACCGCGTTCACCGGCAAGGGCGTTGTGATAGGCGACTGGGAAAATGGAATGAACGGATGGGAACCAACGTGGCAGGGAAATCCCACTTTTAGTTATTCTGCAACAAAAGGAGTCACGTCGGGAAGTTACAGTCTCGGTGTACAGATCGCTAAACTTGACACTGACGATCCGGCCTACTGGATTATCCAGCGGAGAGGGGTGTTGGATCTGACCAATATGAAGCTTCAGTTTGATGTTACAATGTTTAGTTCGGAATGGAGCGGCCAAACTGTCACCATCGGGCCGCTGTGTGTGCAGACCGACGCCGACCCCGATCACACCTGGAGGCCGTACGATGTCAGTGGAACAGACAGGAATAACGGCACATCATTAGGAGCTTCATGGAATGGGACGGGTAACTGGTACGCAACCTATACCGTTGATTTTACTGGGCCTACACAGATAGCGGATGGGTCCAATACCTACTCTGATTGGGCGAATACGAAGAGGATGACGATGCTCCTGGCCCTTCAGACTGGTGGCCAGGGCTCAGGGCATATTTACCTTGACAATGCGCGATTAGTCAATGTAAAACTCGCTGGTAACCCATTGCCTGCCACCCTTGCGACAGATGTGAGTAAGACGCCTACCCTTAGCTGGGTAGCGGGAATGGACGCCACCTCGCACGATGTGTATTTTGGCACCGATGCAACGGCTGTGACCAATGCCACTACATCGAATCCACTTGGCGTATTTAAAGGCAATCAAGCTGGAACGACCTATTCTCCCGGCCTGCTTGCAAAAAATGTTACTTATTACTGGCGGATAGATGAGCAGCCTGGTCCGTGGAAAGGTATGGTCTGGAGCTTTACCGTACAGAATTTTGAACTCGTGGATGATTTTGAGAGCTACCTAGCTAATCCAGGCAGCGTTCGATTATACAACAACTGGATAAAGGGTGGTGGTGGAACTGTAGGTTATCCAAATTTCAACTATGCTGAAACAACCATTGTTCACGGAGGCCTGCAGTCGATGCCGTTTGATTATAATAATGTTGGGGCATTCCATGATTCAAATGCCACCCGCACATTTACGGGTGACCCATGTGATTGGACTGCCAATGGCTCCAAGTCATTGGAGCTGTGGTATAGAGGTTGGCCGGCAGCCGTCGGCAGCTTTACGGGGTCTGGCCCGTACACAATTACCGCCTCCGGCGAAGACGTCTGGGATGTGCCGGCTTTGAGAGGAACAGGGTACCACGATGAGTGCCATTACGCCTACAAGGCAATAACAGGCGCCGCGGGGCCTCTCGTGACGATTATAGCGAAGGTAGATAGTGTCAGTAGTAACACCAGCCCGTGGGCCAAGGCCGGCGTGATGATTCGCCAGTCGCTGGATCCAAACTCTAAGAACGCGTTTATGTGTATCACGCCGGGAAGCGGCGCGGCCTTCCAGTATCGTGTCAATAATGCCGATGTCAGCACCAGCTACGACTACCAGATGGCTGGCTACGAAGACATGGCCGACATTAACGCTCCATACTGGGTAAAGCTTGAGTTTTACACCGACAGTGGCGGCTTCTGGGCTTACTATTCGGCTAATGGCACCAATTGGGTTCCTGTGGAAAGCGATACCCCCTACTTGGCTTTGCCAGTCTATGTAGGTTTAGCGGTGACCGCTCATAACGCTTCGGCAACATGCACAGCAGAGTTCTCCAATGTCTCCATAACCGCTCCAGGACTGACGATATCATCATGGAGCCATCAAGACATCGGTATAAAAAGTAACGTCGCTGCGCCACTGTACGTAACTTTGCAGGATTCAGCAAGCCCAACGCATACCGCAACGGTCACCAACACTGACCCCAATGCAGTCTTGCAAAACACCTGGCAGGCATGGGATATTGCCTTGAGCGATTTCACAGGCGTGGACCTGACAAAGATCAAGAAGATAACTCTCGGTGTCGGACCTGCTACCCCAAATGGTACAGGAACGCTGTACTTTGACGATATCAGACTGTACCCGCCCAGATGTATGTTTGGCCGAACACCCGATTTTACCGGCGACTGCTTTGTTGACTACTACGACCTTAAGATACTGGCAAATAACTGGCTATCGTCGCCAGCCGATCCCAACATAGACCTGTATAAGGATAACATTATTAACTTCAAGGACTATGCAATCTTGGCAAATAAGTGGCTTCAGGCGGCACTGTGGCCGTAATAAGCCGCTTCAATAGCTGCTGATTAGGCGATGATTTCGCATTAGTTCGGGGCCTATACTGACCAGTTCAGTATGGGCCCCGTTTTTTTTCACCTTAATGGGCGATGACATCTCTTTCAGTATCTGTTCGATTATCGTCCGGCCTCAAATATCTTTTGTCAAGTCAAGGTCAAAAAACGTCAGTAAAACGTCAGTCAGTAGTGACAAACAGTTGTAAGCTCCACTGTATCACCACTGTCTAATTCGTTTTTTGCTTGAAAATGAGGTTTGACGTAAGTGTTGAAGGGGCAAATACTTGCTATTTTGAGCTTTTCGGGCTTGGGAAGCCGACATTCTACCACTGAATTACGCCCGCATGTACTTATAAGCTCAATAATAACAATGATTTGCTGAAATTGTCAATATATTTGTCTTACCTTGAAATGGCCGAAAACGTCAGTTTTCCGTCAGTCGTCATCAGATTATCACCAAGTTGCGCCGCTTCTTTCAGGTGTATTTCATCCACTCATCCACTGTACTGTCAGTGGGTTGTTTCGATGTCGGAATGATCTGCCAATTCTGCAAGCAGGGCTTTCTCATTATATGTACGGTCAGATTTTTTCCCTTCGTTTCAATCCCCGCCTGCTTTACCCGCCGGTGAAAATCTGTATTGAATGAGACATTAAGGATTTGATGGAGAAGACACCTTGACTTTTTTGCATTCTCATTCATCAACCTGATAATACTTAGTTTCCAGGTCTTGTCGCCTGAAATAACTCTATGCCAACGGATATATAAAATGTTTGCGTTTTTCGAGAATTTTTTAAGTCTTTGATAAAACAGAACTTACAAAATGACCGTTTTTATGAGATTAGCATATAATCGGGTGTACAGTTGTAGTCGGGTTGTAGTAAGGTTGTATGCTTCGGATGAATTTTTATATACTACGCGACGGTTCACCAATACTATTGTATCTATTGGAATATTAAGTGATAGCCTATTGCGTAGACTGTTATATCAACAATTGCATGACTAATATATCCAGGCCAAATTGACTGATATCTCAAGTAACACCACGACCAAAGTGCCCCTCCAATGAAAATGCCCAACTGTGCAGCGTCAGCACAAAGTGGAACAGTTAGGTGTGTAACCTAAGGAATACCTTCAAGTAGATTCCTGCATACAGGAATCTACTTAAAATCGCCGATTTGGCTCCATATTCTGGGACATAATTCCCAGGAAAGGAGCTCGAAGATGTCAAAGGAAAACATCGTAAGCCAAATCAAAAAAGCCACAAGGCGTAAATTCTCCTATGTACCTCAATTAACCCGCTATCAACATCTGACTTTGTGCCTTTTGTTAAAAGGTCGCAGATATGGTTCTAGGTCTAATGCACGTCGCAGCGATAAGCATAATACAGTTCAAAGCTTGACAGTTGCGCCGGTTACGGTATCCTTTTCTTCGACCTGTTGGTTAAGAGCTGCGACAAACTCAGTGCGGAAATTTATGAAGGATAACGTCATATCTTTAGAGAACAAACAAAATCGATTGACTAGCAGACAACGTGTGCTGGCTGCGCTCAATCACCAGCCGGCCGACCGTGTCCCGGTTGACCTCGGAGGAACGCACTGCAGCGGGGCTCAAGTAAGTGTCATAGCGAAGCTTCGCAAAGCCCTTGGGCTTTCAAAAAAGAATGAGCGGGTAAAGGTAATAGATATATATCAGATGCTGGGTGAGATTGCACCTGATTTGATTGAGGTGCTTGGGCTTGATATTGTGATGCTGCCTGCCAGATGGAATATGTTCGGTTTTGAGAACACCGGCTGGAAAAAATGGCGGACCTTCGATGGAACAGATGTTCTTGTTCCTGGTAAGTTCAATACCAGGCCGGAGCCCAATGGCGATATTTTGCAGTATCCGCAGGGGGACGCCTCCTCACCTGCTTCCGGGCGTATGCCAAATGGCGGATTCTACTTCGATGCGATTATCCGTCAGGAGCCAATCGACGACTTGAAGCTCAATCCCGAGGATAATCTTGAAGAGTTTACTATTCTTGGCGAAGACGACCTGAAGCACTACGAGAAGCACGCCAGCGATTTGCACAGCAATACCGACCTTGCGGTTGTTACGAGTTTTCCCGGCACCGCTTTCGGGGATATAGCGGTTGTTCCTGCACCGTTCCTGAAACATTCAAAGGGCATTCGTGATATTGAGGAATGGTATATCAGCACAGTGACGCGAAGGAACTACATCAAAGAAGTGTTTGCGCGACAGGCCCAGATTGCGGTTGAGAACCTGAAACTCGCCTATCAGGCTGTCGGGGACAAAATTCAAATCGTCTGGATGGACGGGTCAGACCTGTCGAGCCAGAACTCGCTTTTCTGCAGTCCCGACAGCTACAGAGAACTATACCTGCCTTACGCCAAGTGTGTTAACGACTGGATACACACCAATACGAAATGGAAAACAATAAAGCACTGCTGCGGCGGATGTGAACCACTGATTGATGGTTTTATCAAGGCAGGATATGACATACTCAACCCAGTTCAATGCTCGGCGGCTGGCATGGACCCGCAGCATCTGGTTAACAACTATGGCGACAGAATCGTCTTCTGGGGAGGTGGTATCGATACACAGCAGACGCTGCCATTCGGCACGCCGGACGAGGTTACCGGACAGGTCAAGGAACGCGTCAGGATATTCAGCCAAAAAAACGGTTACATCTTTAACACCATTCACAACATTCAGTGCGGCACACCCATCGAGAACGTCCTTGCGATGTTCAGGGCACTGGGCAGAAAGGTTTAGCGGCCAGAGGTTGAAAATATGAGTAATATCTCCCAAATGACGGTTGGCCCCGAAATTGCGATTGGAAGACCGAAAAGGAAAGTAAAGCAATAAAATGTTAGTTTGGAGAACTAAAAACGGTAGCTGTCCCCATTTAGTCCAGTCAGGCATTTAATATGAGAAATATCTGTCAAATATAATCCTGTTTGGAAAAAATCAAATAACGTTTTTATCGAACCAATAAATAGTTATTAAACCAATAACATTTTAGACCAATTCATGGAGAAATATTATGAACGCGTTCAGGACAAATTGGAAAAACGGTATTTGGGTATTGTTTTTAGTCGGGCTCTTTTTCTGCTCAATGATTTCCCATGCAAAAGGCCGGCAGAAGGAATTCAAAGAGGCTACGGTGTATATGACTGCGGAATCAACGAAGCAGCTATTAGCCAATTGCGGAAATCGCGCCTTTGAGCCGCTTAATCAGCCTGATGAAAGTTATCCTACCATTATGGTTGACATTGACAAAACTTTTCAGACCATCGAGGGTTTTGGCGGAGCATTTACGGATGCCGCTGCGATTACCTTTGCCAAGTTGCCGGAAAAGAAACAGCAAGAGTTCCTGAAGGCGTCTTTTGACCCTAACGAGGGTAATGCATATACGTTGTGTCGCACTACCATTCACAGTTGTGATTATTCCGATGAACAATATACTTATGCGGAAGTGCCGGACGACAAAGAGTTAAAGCACTTCACTATTGCTCACGACCGCAAATGCCGTCTCCCCTTTATCAAGGGAGCGCTGAAAGCAGCCAATGGGAATATCAAGATTTTCGCTTCGCCGTGGAGTCCTCCTCCATGGATGAAAACCAATGGCGAGATGCTTCATGGCGGAAAGCTCAAACCGGAGTATTTTCAAACCTGGGCCGACTATTTTGTAAAATATGTCAAAGCCTATGAGGCTGAAGGGATTCCTATCTGGGGATTAACGGTTCAGAACGAACCTATGGCGGTCCAGGTTTGGGAATCGTGCATTTTTACCGCTGAAGAGGAACGGGACTTTATTCGCGACTATCTGGGACCAACCCTTCATAATAACAAATTAGCAGATTTGAAACTCATGCTTTGGGACCATAATCGGGGAATCATGTATCAACGCTCTGAAGTGGTGTATGATGACCCCAAGGCCTCGAAATATGTATGGGGAACGGCATTTCATTGGTATGTCGGGGACCATTTTGACAATGTCCGCATGGTTCATGACGCATTTCCGGATAAAATGCTTATTTATACCGAAGCTGGTATGAGGGGGTCATGGTCGTCGGCGATTCGTCTCGCCAAGAATATGATTATTGATTTGAACAATTGGACCAATGGTTGGGTGCATTGGAACCTGCTTCTTGATGAAAATAACGGCCCTCGGCATGCGGGCGGTACTGGCGGGTCGAATATTGTGACGGCAGATACACGCACAGGTGAACTTACTTTCAATCCTCCGTATTATACTTTCGGGCATTTTTCCAGATTTATCAAACCGGGCGCCAAGCGGATCGCATGTACCTCAAATAGTGATGATTTTATTGCTACTGCATTTGTCAATCCGGATGGGAAAATTGCCGTGGTTATTCTTAATCTGAAAGATGCCGAACAAATATTTCAACTCTGGGTGGAGGGAAAAGCATTGAAATATACAAGTCCGGCCCATGCCGTCTTCACTATGGTTTTTTAAGGATAATAATGACAATATTGCCTATGCCGGGACAATGAAACTTGCTTCCTGCAAAATTGGAATAATGGGGACAGCACCTTTTTTTATAAGCCGCAGGGATTAAGGAATTAGCGGCCGGGAGTCACATATATGAATAATATCTTTCAAAAGCCGGATATCGACGAAATTGCGAAAGAGTCGGGAAGTATGGTTTATATCTGGCTGGTTTGTATTGCGGCAGCGCTGGGGGGACTGTTGTTCGGGTACGACACGGCGGTTATTTCGGGCGCGATCGGTTTCCTTCAGAAGCGGTTCGAGCTTGACCCCAAATGGACCGGCTGGGCGGCGTCATCGGCGCTTCTCGGATGCGTTGTCGGAGTGGCATTTGCCGGTATTTTGAGTGACCGGCTTGGACGAAAGAGAACTTTAATCGTCGCGGCGATTCTTTTTCTCGCTTCCGGTATCGGCACGGCCTTGCCAAGGAATCTGGCGGAATTTGTAATATTCCGTATTATCGGCGGGATTGGTGTAGGGGCGGCGTCGATAGCTTCGCCGATGTATATCGCCGAGATATCTCCCGCTCGAATTCGCGGGCGTATGGTTTCAGTTAATCAATTCGCCATCGTATCGGGGATGCTGCTGGTCTATTTCGTCAATTATTTTATCGCGCAGCTCGGCGATGAGGCATGGAACATTCATTCCGGCTGGCGATGGATGATGGGGTCGGAGGCGGTACCATCGGTCCTTCTGCTGGTGCTGATGTTTATCGTGCCGGAAAGTCCGCGATGGCTGACCAAACAAAACCGTGAGGAAGAGGCCTTCCGGATTTTGGCGAAAGTTGACGGGCAAAAACATGCTCAAACAGAAATGGCGGCAATAAAAGAAGCTATAGCTTATGAAAGCGAGTCGGTGTCGCAGTTTTTCCAGCCGGGGATGAGAATCGTTCTGGTAATCGGAGTAGTCCTCGCTGTCCTGCAGCAGATTACCGGTATAAACGTCTTTTTATACTACGGGCCTGAGATATTTAAAAAGCTCGGGACCAGTATGGACGCGGCCTTATTGCAAACAGTTGTCATTGGGACGGTAAATCTTGCCTTTACAATCATCGCAATCTGGACGGTCGATAAGCTGGGACGAAAACTCCTCATGACAATCGGGGCGGCGGGGATGGGAATCACGCTGTTCGCGATGGGACTTTCGGCGTTCTATCAAAAAACCGAACTGTGGTTTCTTGTTTTCATACTGGGCTATATGGCTAGCTTCGCCCTTTCGGTCGGGCCTGTTACGTGGGTGATACTTTCGGAAATATTTCCGACTAAAATCAGAGGCAGGGCAATGGCCGTCGCCACAATTTTCCTGTGGGTCGCAAATTATTTCGTCTCACAAACCTTCCCCATAATGAATGAGAACGCATGGCTCGTGGGAAAATTCAATCGGGCCTTTCCGTTCTGGGTTTATGGCAGCATGTGCGTTGTCCTCGTTATTTTTGTTTTGCTGTTTGTGCCGGAAACAAAAGGTAAAACGCTCGAAGAAATAGAAAAGCGATGGCGCTAATCGGAGATATGAAAAATGGAACGACGTGATTTTATGAAAAAATTTGCGGCGGTTTCCGCCCTGGGCGGTTTGGGGGATGTTGTATCGAAGGCATCTGAGTTGTCGAGCGATGTGAAATCAGGGAAACAAAGGAAGGCGCAGCCGTTGGCCATTACAATGTGGGATTTCTCCTGGCTTGAGCGTCGCTGGCCGGGCGCTGGCTATGAGGACTGGGATAAAATTCTCGATGAATTGCTTGAACGCGGCTACAATGCCGTGCGCATCGACGCTTATCCTCATCTGGTTGCCGAAAATCCCGCCAAAGAATGGACCCTCATTCCTGTCTGGAATCAGCAGGTCTGGGGAAGTCCTGACATTAACAAAGTTTCTGTTCAGCCGGCCCTCAATACATTTATTTCCAAATGTAAAAACCGGAAAATCAAAGTCGCGCTGTCAACTTGGTATCGGGAAGACGCAGACAATATTCGGATGAAAATTGGTTCGCCCCAGAAGATGGCGGATAACTGGCTCAAAACCCTCGATACAATATCTAAGGACGGCTTAATCGATAACATTATGTACGTCGATTTATGCAACGAATGGCCGGGCGACCTTTGGGCTCCTTTCTTTAAAAATGACCCGCCTGAAAATACCTGGGGATACTGGCATACCGATAAATCAATGAAATGGATGAAAGAATCCATTGAGATTGTTCGCAAACACTACCCTCATATGCCGCTGTGTTATTCGTTCGACAGCGAACGGGTCGAATATTACAGCGAAAAAGACCTGTCTTTCTTTGACCTGATTGAACATCACGTCTGGATGGCAAAGGAAAATAATGGCGAGTTTTCTAAAGCTGTCGGATACAATTACGACCGGTTTTCGCCCCAGGATTTTAAAAGTCTCGTCGCTAAAGGCGAAACAAACTACCGTCAGAAACCTCAATATTGGCAAAAACTTCTGACTGATAAAATCAAACTGCTTGCAGAAAACGCGCAAAAAGCAAAACTACCTCTGATAACCACCGAATGCTGGGGTGTTATCGATTACAAGGACTGGCCACTGCTTAACTGGGACTGGGTAAAACAGTTGTGCGAGATTGGGACATTGACTGCCGCCGACACAGGGCAGTGGATAGCCATAGCGACCAGCAATTTCTGCGGCCCGCAATTTGCCGGTATGTGGCGGGATATAAAATGGCACAGAAATCTTACCGACAGGATAAAGGCCGCAAAGATTAATGATGCTGTTTTAAATGATGTTCGCTGTCAGTTATTTTTTTAAGTTTCTGGCCGGTCAGCGACAGAAATCAAACGTTAGTAGTAAATTAGTTGAATGCAAAACTGAACCGGACATCTGTGTGCCGGCAGCCAATTTAAACTCAATTATTCCATTCAAAGATTCTGGTTTAGCAGGTATATAAAAAAACTCATCCCAAGCTAAGCTTATTCAACAGGCGGCCTTATAAACCATTGATTTTATTGAAATTGATCGACTTTCTTTTGGTTCTGCGATATAATTCCTATGTTGGGAGCGTCGTGGTAGGCTTTTGAAGTCATACAGGAGAGCGGCCTAATGGATGGGATGGATATTTTTACAGTACGGGGAGCACTACACTCTCAACAGGAGCTGAAATAGTCTCCTAACTCAAAGTGAAATCTGTCTCATTCGTGCTAACGACGTACAACCATCACCTCATTCCATCTGGTTAAGGAAATGATAATACGACAGCCGATATATATAAATCGGCATTGTTCGTGCCGGCGGTATGATTTCCTTATTATCCGAAAGACACGCCGACTTCTTTAGCTACACCGCGTATGTGCTCCGCAGCCTGGCTGTATTCCTCGGCATCTTTCAAGTGCTCAATCATCAGCGGAACATCGGGGTATTTGCTCAATTCTTTCAGAAACGTCTTGTAGTCAAGCCCGCCCAGGCCCGGCCTAATCTCATCCAGATGTGCTAGCGCTCCATCCCCAAGCTTCACGTCCTTTGCGTGGCAGCTCTTAATCATGGGGCCAAGCTTCTCGAAGCATTCGCTTATGACTTTGCCATTGCTATAGTATAATGGAGGGCTGTAAATTAGGTTTGTCGGGTCGAGATGCACTCCAAGTTGCTTTCGGTCGATCGCCTTTATCAGCCGCAGATAAGAATCCGCTGAAATCGGGTACCACCACATTCCGGTCTCGAGCGTATAGAAAGTTCGCGTCGGTTTTACGCCGTCGATAATCAATCGAACCGATTCGACAATCATATCGAACGTTTCATCTTTTAGATTGTCCGGATGCTGCCCGGCCCAGCTCTTCGGATTACGTGAGCCGGATACGTTTACGCAACATCGAGCGCCAATACGGTCGGCAAGCGAAAGTTGCTTCTGACAATTCGCAATCGATTCCTTACGCGTTTTCTCATCGGGGGAAATTGGATTGTTGCCCCATGCGCCAACCTCGGCAATCGTTATATCTGCCTTTTTGGCTGCCTCTTCATATGCCTTTACATCGTCGTTCGTAGCTTTGGCATCGACCGGGCAATATGCCGCCCTGTAACCAAGCGCCTTCAATGCCGCTATCCATTCATCCGGGCTCATAGGATTACCAAATACCGGACCGCCAAGCCGTAATGTTGTTGATGCGCCTTGCGCTATTGCCATTTGGCCCGCTCCTACGGCGGCCAACATTGCCGCTGTCGTTGTGCTTTTTAGAAAAGTTCTTCTTGACATACAATTCTTTGTGTAAGACATAGTTCATACTCCTGTACTGCTGCAAATAGTGATTCGTTTTTATTTTTTACGTCAAATGCCATGGGCTTCGCATCGGACGCGAGAGCATCCGGTTTGCTGCTTCATCGCCGACGATGACCTCTTTTTCAGGGTCCCACTTCAGCGATCTACCCGTCAGCATCGCTATATTTACCAGATGACAAATCGTGGCTGTCCGATGGCCAATCTCCACCGACGCGAAGGGCTGCTGCCGCGTTATTACCGCATCGATAAAATTCTGCTGATGGCTTCGGCTGCGGCCCACGTGAATTTCCCCGGGGCCTATCTGTTCGCGAAGCAGCGACTCAGAAGAAGCTTCGAGCCGCCCGCCGTGAATGTTTATAAATATCCAGCCGTCGCTGCCTTCGATTTTCAGCCCTCTCGGCTCCTTGTTCGTTCCCACCAGCCGAACGCCATTGGCATACATGCACTCAAAACTATATTCCATAAATGCGTTGAACAACCCGCCCCCCGGCGCCGTCTTGCCGGTGCCTGAAATTTCAACAGGCCCGGTCTTGTCCGCGTCATTGATAAACTGTGCCAGGTCTATTATATGCGCACCTCGGTCCGTCATTTCCCCGCCGCCGTAATCCAGAATGAATCGCCACCAGAAATGCGACCTTCTCTTCGTATAATCCGCCCAAGGTGTCGGCCCAAGCCACATATCATAATCAAGTCCCTCAGGCACAGGCATCACCGGCTGCGGCTGATTCGTCCTCATGATTTGAAGATGATGCGGGTCATTGTTCGGCATATTGACCGTAATTGTGTGCAGCTTGCCGAGCCGCCCGTTTCGGACTAATTCACAGGCGAACCGTACACTGTCATTCGAACGCTCGTGGCTGCCCGTCTGCAGAATCCTCTTGTACCGTCCAACAGCGTCGCGGACAGCTTTACCCTCCGCGATTGTGTTGACCAGCGGCTTCTCACAATAAATATCCTTGCCTGCTTTCGCCGCCGCTGCGCTGATTGTCCCGTGCCAGTGGTCCGGAGTGCAAACCGTCACCGCATCTATGTCCCCGCGAGCGAGAAGCTCTCGGAAATCGCTGTAAGCAGTACAGCCTTTATAAGTTCCTGTCGAATTTTGTTGCGCGTAATAATTGTTTACAAGCGCCTTCGACGGCTCTCTGCCGAACCAACCGCCCCCGCCATCGCTCGCATACCCCCTGTCTATATCGCAGACCGCCACAACCTGCACATCAGGAATTCGCATAAACGCATTCATATTGTACGTACCCTGCCCGCCTGTGCCTATGCAGCCAAGTGTTATCCTTTCGCTTGGCGGTATTGTGATATCCTCGCCGCGAGCAAACGACGTAAGCACAAAAGGTATGCCGGTTCCTGCGGCGACTGCGCCGCCGACGCCCTTTATAAACTCACGCCTGTTAATTTTGCCTTTACGCGACATCACCGGATTCTCAAAAAACTTTTGAAATGACATTTCCCATATTAAACGCTTGGACAAACAAACACGACCTTTGTGCCTTTTACCCCCAGCCAAAGGTGTGTTTCATTATACGCTTTACAGCCAGACAGTCAAGGAAAATGGATGTTAAAAGTAGGATAGCCAATGAACATCATGCACTCCTACCAGTCCCAAGTTGAAGGTATTTATTTGTTGACCGAAGAATTACACCCATTTCTTGGGAATAGATGGGCTCCTTTCCGAATAGAGATTATATCCGTTCATTTTTCTGTTGGTTTTAGATTATCAGCGTGCGCATATCCGCATCGCCACATCAATTGAATAAACCGGTGTCATGACCTTGAAATTTCCTCCGGGCCAGTTTATGGTTTCCGTGCCTGTGACGGACCCGGTCGCCGGCTCAATCCACTCCAGAACGTATGTTCCAGCCGGAACTGCCTTCAGGGTGATGGTATCGCGGTATGTGCCGGCTTTGGCAATGAAGTGCGCACCCCATTTTCCGTCGCTGGTGCCGTGGAAAAGATAAAGCGCATACTGTTTGGCCGGCTCGGCGAGAGCGCTGGCGAAAGCATCGGAAGGCACGCCCTCGAAATCGGTGAAACGCGACAATCCCGCAAGATTCAGTGAATTCATAAAATCCAGCAGGATTTTCTTCTGCGGAACGATTATGCTCTGTGTGCTTTTTCCGCCTGTTTCCTGCCCATGGCGGTATTCGCCGTTGAGATTGATAAATCCTGCGCCGCCTCTTAACATGAACCACCATCCCTCAACACGAATGTCATCCACGGTATAGGCCCCCGTCAGGCCATAGCCGAAAAAATCCGATTCGACATCGACAATCGGCTTGTTGGCCGCGTAGTCCTTGTCAATAGCTTTTCCGGCGGGAGTGACATACTCGGTAGGCAGCCATTCGCACCACGATGCGCGGGACAAATCGGGCGAGAGATTCTGCACCGTTTGGCCGAGAATATGTTTTTTGGGCAGCGGCTCCTGGGCTTTGAGAAAGGCGTCTTTCATTGCCAGCAGCCAGGGCGCTACCTTGCTATCCGGCATTACTATGATGTTGCCGTCCGGCTGTCCCACCAGCGACGGCTCATCACAAAGGTCAAATATCACGTTGTCGTATTCGTTCAATTCGGTCGTGATTTTGGCAATGTAGGCCTTCTGGTATCGGACGACTCCTTCGTTTCTGCTGTCCATCGTGGTGAACAGGCCGCAGTCATTGGCTTCGTATTGCCCGATGTTCTGGATGTTGTTGCCGTGGTACATTGCCATCAACGGCCAGCAATCCGCGTACATGCCGTTGAAGAAGGCTACTTCGACAACGATGTCTTTGCGATTCGCCATTTCAACGAAAGTTTTAAGCCGGCTGAAATATTCGGGATTCCATTTGTCGAGGTCGAACCGATAAGACGGCTGACAAGGTTCGGCCAGCGCGGAATTGGCGCCGGTTTGAGCGGACTTTGCCCATGGCAGTATCTGCCTGCCGGGACGGGGGCCAAGCGGACTACCCACAACATACTTGCCGGGCGGTTCAAACATTCCCCCCGGATAAATTCTCGTCAGATTCATTCCCTGGGCGGCTAGAAAATCCAGATATTTGGCAAAGTCAAAATCCCGGTCGATGACCGCTCCGTAATGATGGTCGGAGGTGATGAGAACAAGTGGTTTGTCCTTATAGAAAAAATAGTGGGGATTGGAATTCCACACCTTGACCGGATCGGCCCAGGCGGGGACCGCCAGCATTAAGAGAACAGCAAATAAAAAGCCGACCGTTGCGCCGCCCTGAGAATGTTTTCCGGAGGTTCTAAATTTCTCGGACTGGTCGTGCTTTCCCATGGCTTTAACTCCGCAATATTGAACAAATATTTATATTTTACCACACTGTAAGATAATTATTGGAATCGATATGTTCAATGAAAAACAATATCCATACCGGTACCGGCATTAGCTGCAATGACATTCTATAATGGCGAACGAGCTAATCGTATCACCCTGGGATCAAAATTCCTTTTGAGGATATATACAAAGGATTCGTATAACCCGAAAACTAAGTATTATCAGGTTAGAGTTTAGTTGTGCAGTCGAAGGAATAAATCAGCCCTGACAGGTGAATTTCAAAAGAAGCTCCAAACGCTATACCATCCTCTGGGATGAACTACCCGTGGTCGGATATATAAAATGTTTGCGTTTTTTGCAATTTTTTTAAGTCTTTGATATTACTAATCTTATAGATATGCAATTTTTTGACTTTACACGCTATTAAACCTCTGGGTTGTAGTATAGTTGTACGGATTTCCCTTACTTTTTACAGCCGTAAGGTCATTAAAATTTCAGCGATTGCGGGTGAAAGAAGATTGTGATATTATCATGAAATTGAAAGGCTTGGTTGCGTAGCTAACCGTTTAAATGGGAAATCCGAATTGGTAATATTGCACAGGTTCGATTGAAAAAAGGCTCCAAATTTTTACCATCCATACTGTTGAGATTGGTGACACGAATTACGACTTTACAAAATTCGAATTGATAAAATAATAACTTAAAATAAAGGTGATAAAGATGATGATTACTGAGGAAAGACTCCAAAAACTTCCCGACTGGATACAAAGAACGACACGATTCTTAACAAAAATAAAAGTACCAGCAAAAATAGTGTACGTCCTTATCTCTTTATTTGCTACCCTTTGGTTTTTGTTTCGAGTAATCCCAAAACCTTCAAGGGCTTTGTATCCATGCATGCAGGTGGCAGCACCCATTATGTCGGGTTTCGTCATTTGGATTCTGACAATATCAGGAACTGTTTTGGCTTTTAAAAAAGCAAAACATAAATTATTTGAAGCCAAATACGCTACAGCGCTCCTGTTTTTGATTTTAGGCATTGGCGCAGTGTCCTTGTTTGCTGTCAGTTCATCACCCCAGGCGAGTGCCAATAATCTTAAAATCTGGTACAGAGCAAATATTCCGCTTGGAGTTGCCAAAGGAATGTTTCCAGGCAGGGTAGCATGGGGACATAATCCAAAAATTGCATCGTGGGATGGCAAAAACGGATTCTGGTGGGAAGACAAATATAACAACCAGAACGAAACTGATAAACTATTTAAGAACACCCTGTTTAGTTTAACCAACAAAAAAACTGAAAAGGATGCCTGGGCAGCTCTATTTACATTCTACAACAAAAATAAGCGAAATCACAATACAGGATATCAGCAGGGTGAAAAAATTGCCATTAAAATAAACATGAACAATACCGATGCACATGAAAGTTCAAACAGGATCAACGCCAACCCACAACTTATTTTATCCTTATTGAGAAGCCTGATAAATGAAGCTGGTGTTGCACAGGAAAATATTATAGTATCAGATCCCAGCCGTTTTATTACAAACAATATTTACGATAAATGCCATGCTGTTTTCCCAAAAGTAAGATTCGAAGATCATAACGGTGGTGATGGGCGCGAGAAAGCAACTTTTGTTGAAAATGGTTTTCTATATTCTTTTGATTTCGACAGACAAACCAAAGGTCTGGCAAAATCTTTTGTGGATGCCGATTATATTATAAATATGGCATTAATGAAAGGACATGTCACTCAAGGGGTAAGCCTGGTAGCTAAAAACTTTTTTGGATGTGTGGACATTGAAACAGACTGGCGAAAAAATGCCCACTGCAGTGGCTTTAGTCAGAGTAGGGAAGGAAAACGTCAATATTCAGTTTATCCTGATTTTATTGGACATAAAAACCTGGGCGAAAAAACCATACTTTACTTAATTGACGGCATTTACAGCAATAAATTTGTAGATGGTGTGCCCGAGTTCAGGTGGAAATTAACTCCTTTTAATAATGATTGGCCCAATAGCTTATTCGCTTCTCAGGATGCAGTGGCCATTGAATCTGTTGTGCTTGACTTTGCACTTACCGAATGGCCAGATGCGCCAGACATGATGTATAGCGATTATGCCATGGAAGAAATGGCTTTGGCCAACAATCCACCTTCAGGAGCAATTTATGATCCGGAACGTGACGGTACAAAATTAACCAGCTTGGGCGTTACCGAACATTGGAACAATCCGATAGACAAACAATACAGCCGAAATTTAAATAAGGGTGAAGGTATTGAATTGGTGTATTCTTTGATAAACAAATAATCGTTTAAATATAAAACCCGTCCTACGCAAAAATACAAATGAAAGTTCAATGAATATATATCCTACGGAATTAAGACAGAGGGTTGTCGATGCGGTTGATAGTAATGTCGGCACAAAAAAAGAAATTGCTCTAATATTTAGTGGTACGAGAAACGGGGTAAAGTCAATAGCTATGCCAAAAGTCCATCGGCTATATAAAATGTTTGCCTTTTCTAAGATTTTTTTAAGTCTCTGATATTACAAATCTTATGAACTTGCGGTTTTTGAGATTTTACACGCTATTTAACCTCGGGGTTGTAGAGTAGTTGTATGGTTTGGCATCACTTTTTACAGCCGCAAAGTCATTAAAATTTCAGCGATTGCAGCCGAAAGAAGATTTTGATACTATCGCGCCATTGAAAGGCTCGGTCCCGATGTGTCGGAATAGCCTTGTGTTTAATAGAGAGAAATAGTTATGGTCTTCCCAGACTTAACAGGATTTGCCCGGCATAGAGTCATAAAAACAAAAACCTATCTGGTAAACGATGTCCGAGCGAGTTCAACGCTTAGTTCTATGGCAGCCAATCTTATTGTTGGGATGGTGGTGTTGTCTTCGTGGCTAAGGGTAGTGCTATAAAATATGAAACAAATATTCTTCGGAGTCAGATACATAGTTAATCGCCGGATGCTTGGGCGGAACACGCCTCTTATTGCGGGACTGGCCATAACAAACAGATGCAATTTGAGATGCCGTCATTGCAGGGTGCCGGAACGCGGAACAGATGACATGAGTTTTGAAGAAGCAATTACTATACTTAATTCATTCTACAGGGAAGGGGGCCGCACGGTATATATTGAAGGCGGCGAACCATTTATTTGGCACGATGGACGATATGGCCTCAATAATATCGTCAGGAATGCCCATAGGACTGGTTTTATTACAGTAGTTGTTTACACAAACGGCACAATGCCGTTAGATACATCAGCGGATACTGTATTTATCAGCATAGACGGCCTTCAAAAAACTCATGACTTCCTGCGAGGAGAAACATTTGTCAGAATAATGCAAAATGTTCGCGAATCGTCACACCCGTCTCTTTATGTAAATTACACGATAAATAACTATAATAAAAACGAAATAGAAGAGTTTTGTGAACATATAAATGCGGTACATCAGATACGCGGCATATTCTTTTATTTTCATACACCATATTACGGATACGATGATTTATACATAGAACCTGCCGAAAGAAATGATATTTTACTGAGGTTATTAGCCGGTAAAAAGAAATACAAAATATTGAACTCCCGAGCAGGTCTTAAGTCGGCATTATATAACGATTGGAAGCGTCCGTTAGACATCTGTCGCGTTTATGAAAAAGGAGCTGTTTATGAATGCTGCAGATTTTCAGGAGACCCTGAACTATGCCGGAACTGCGGTTATCTAAGCTATGCTGAAATACATCAAACATTAAGGTTAAAACCATCGGCTGTTTTGAATGCATTAAGATATTTTTAACCTAGTCTGACCTAGTGATTCTTATCCTGCTATCATTAAGGAGAAGTCGGGGAGCTTCAAGGACCAACAATAAAACCTAAATACTAATAAGTTTATATAAGGGTGACCCAAGCCCTATCATTTCTCCGCGTTTTATTTGTTTAACTGGATCAACTTTGTTTGTTTCAATAAAAACATCTTTTCTTACAACATTTACAAGATCAAGGGATGCTTTATCAACTGCAACAATATCATCAGAAACCAAAAAACCTATATCCGGGCAAATAAGAGGTCCTGCAAACGGGTCACAATCACAACTTCTTGAGATACGATTTACGTCATTAACATAGATCACATTCTTATCCTGAATGCATGCCTTAGCAGCACAAGCAAGAAAATATTGCAGATCTTTATCTTTATTTATAAGTGCTTCACTATCACAGTTTTCAACACAAACTCCGCAACCAACACATTTACCTTCACTAAGTTCCCATCTGCTCTTACTCACTTTTATCGCATCAACAGGACATTGCTCGGAGCATTTACCACAAAACGTACAGGCATCTCTCTGATAAATCGGATTACTTGCATGATGCATTCTTATTTTAGTTTTTTTTGTAACACCACCCATTCCAAGATTCTTAATCGCACCACTCATACCCGTAGCAATATGCCCTTTTACATGTGAAAACGCAAATATATGGGTTGCATTATAAAGATTTTCACCGACTTCATAGTCACACCCTTCAACACTAACATTAACACCAGAATTATCAACTACCACTTTACATTCTAGCATTCCATAACCGTGCATTTTAGCAACTACTTCATATCCTACCTTCAAATAACGAGGACTAAAATAAGCAACAGTTGTATCATAGAGAAATGGCTCTACATTTCTTTTCTTAAGTTCCTCAATGACCAGTTTAATAAAATCTGCTTTTGGATAATACCTATTTGCTATTTCCCCCATATTAAGCTTAAAAGGGATTTTTTTACCAGAGAAACCTTCAATAGGAAAATGATCTAGTGATTCTCCTAATTTAGCGATATCTGTAAAAAAAACAACTTTTTTCATACAATCTTCTTCTCCCATTTCTTAACCTTTACAACCGTTCTTGGGTATTATCTCTTCAAATCCTTAGGTTCACCAGCATTATAAGATATCCAGTAGGAGATCAACACGAAATGGAAGTCGATAGGTTATATAATCCGATTGCATTCACAACGCCAATCTTGGGCATTTAGCCTCCATCTTTGCCCAGCAGTGGCTCCAAGGCGTTAAGTAATAGGGCTACGAACCAGCCACGCTCTTTCTATTCAGCCTTGGTGCAGTGACGTTGAGAAAAAAACAACGTTAATCTGACATATAGAATCTCACAGAGTGTTAACCCAAAAACGTCAGTAAAACGTCAGTGCGTTCTGACATTCACTTGCAGGCTCCACTGTACTGTGACTGTCTAATTCTTCTTTTGCTTGAAAATGCGGTTTATCATAAGTGTTGGAGGGGCAAATACTTGCATTTTTGGGCTTTTTGGACTTGGGAAGCCGACATTCTACCACTGAATTACGCCCGCATATATTTATAACCTCAATAATAACAATGATTTGCTGAAATTGTCAACATATTTATTTTGCCTTGAAATGGCCGAAAACGTCAGTTTTCCGTCAGTCGCAAGCAAATTGTCGCCAAGTTTAGCCGCTGCGTTAAGGTGCATTTCATCCACTGTACTGTCAAAGCAGGTGGTTGTTTAGATGTCAGAATGCCCAGCCAATTCTTTGATTACGTTCATCGGCAGCGAGTTTGCCCAATTCTGTATGCAGCATTTTCTAAGGACGTGAACGGTCAGCTTTTTGCCTGCCATATCAATCCCCGCCTGCTTTACCCGCCTGTGAAAATCCGTATTGAATGAGACATTAAGGATTTGGTGGAGAAGACACCTTAACTTTTTTACAATCTCACTCATCAACCTGATAATACTTAGTTTGCGGGTCATTTTGAGCATTTTGAATGATGTGTTTTGTCTCTTTTAGATATGTGCGAATTCCACAGTTGGTCCCGACAGTAAGTATATTGTTTCTTTCCTATGCCAAAAAAATCTCGTTTTTTTCTTGACTTTTCGATTACTTCACTTATAATTGGTCTATCTTGGGAGAAGGGTCAAAAGAGTGAATGAGGTATCAGTTTGTCGGTCATTCACCAGTCGGGAGGTGGCATAAATGAGAAAAACGGGGTTTTTTGTAAGCGTTTTCCTTCTTTTATTCACTTCAATAATCCAAGCACAGCAAAGCAATGTAACTTATGAGCTGACTGATTTAGGCTCAAATAGTTGGCAGTACAATTACACAATCAGCAATATTGGTCTAACAACTCCCATAGAAGAATTCACGATCTATTTTGACGAGGGATTATATCAGAACCTTGCGATAGTTGGGCCCACACCTGATGGTTGGGATGCAATTGTCTGGCAGCCGGAATTGGGGCTTGGCAGCGGTGCGTATGATGCGCTAACAATAGGTGCTGGCATAGGTTTTGGAGAAAGTATTGGCGGCTTTAACGCTAGATTCGACTGGCTTGGCGCAGGAAACCCGGGTTCGCAATATTACGAAATAGTCAATACTACGGATTTCACAGTAATGGATTCTGGGTACACAGTGCCTGAGCCAGCAACTTTAGTTTTGATTGGTTTAGGTAATTTGTTTTTACTAAGGGGGAAAAGAAGTAGGTATTTTCGCTAATTCATACGGATAATTGGCCGTGTATATAATGACTTATAAGTTTAAGTTATATAAAGGCTGCGGATGAAAGCAAAGTTATTTGTAGTGACCATTCTGACCTTACTGGCAGGCCATTCTACCGCGATTGGCAGCACCTTCTGGGATGCCACCGCTGACTTCAGTATTGACAACGGCAATCCCAACGGAGCTTGGGCGTACGGCTGGATGGATACCGGGTTCACAACCTTCACCTTATATGAGGCCGGCGATTACAACGGCTATTCCGGAAGTCCGATCTGGTATACGGAGAGAACGTCACGTCCTCCTTTCGGCGCTGTTTGGAAGAATATGGGCAGCCCTGCTTACGGTGTGGACACTGGCCAACTTTCTCTGCATCCTGGTGATGCCTCCCAACCGGGCGTTGTCCGCTGGACTGCACCGGCGGGTGTGAGCGGGCCTGCCACCATTAAAGGGCAGTTCCTCACGGGAGACATTGGCGTCATACTCGTGGACGTACGGATTAACGGCGTTGAAGTCTGGAATGCCGTGGACTCTGGCACCTTTAATCTATCGACAAACATCGTCCTTGGCGACACTATCGACTTTGCAGTTTACGGCGGATACGAGTATGGCAATACGCCCTTGGATGTGAAGATCACTGTAACATCTATGGCAGGTGGTGCCCCAGACCCGAACTGGTGGCAATATCAGGACGATTGGCATAACGTCGATCCTGTTGGTGGGCCACCGGATCAATATTATATAGCATTGTCTGCTACCAATGCCACGGGCGTTGACTGGCATGATCCTAATGTCTGGGGCTCACAAAACAACGGTTTTGGTGTGTCGTCTCGACCCCCAGATTCAAATGTATATGCAGCTATAGAACCTAAACCGCCAAGTCCGATTATTGTGGGCGATGCCACATGTTCACGGTTATCGATACAGCCGTGGAGTTGGGAGGGGGCCCCGAACATTGAGGTAAATATAGCTCCCAACGCTGGCATTGTAAACTGTGGAGTATGCATCGGTATCGGTGACAGGGTTGATTATGATAGTACAACGCAGGGACACGGCACACTCAATGTATATGGCGGGACAATGATAACGCCAACGGCACTCTCACCTCCCAGTGATATAAACGGCTTGTGGATTGGTGGGGGCGAAGCAAAGACAGGGAATTGCTATGGTGTTGTGAATATGTATGGGGGAGAAATAATTGTTCCCAGGATCGCTGTCTATTACGGCGTCGTAAATCTTTATGGGGGGCTTTTAGAGGGTACCTCCGATGCGCCTGGGGACTTCATCCTATTTGAGACGCAGCCAATGAACAAGATTAATGTCGCGGGCGGGAAGATGCGATTAAAAGGCGACCGCAGGGCCCAGCTCGAATCTCTTATCTTAGACGACTGGATTATAGCATACGACGCCCAAGGTGATGTAGTTGTTGACTACAATTCTACTGATGATACGACAATAGTGACTGCCATTGCCAATTTTGCCCTGCAATTTGATGGTATAGATGATTATGTGAAGGTTCCTACTTCTAATTTTCCATTAAACACTGGTACTATTGAGGGGTGGATTCTATTCACTAACGATGTTACTTCTTCTACTTATGACAATTTTTATCATATGGCGCAAGGACTTCACTATAATGATTTTGGATTTGTTATTTGGGCCGGAAATATAGGGATGGGATGGTTCGATGCAAGCGGGGTATTTCAGGGACAAACGAGCTGGAATGCCATAGGATCTTTTAAAGCCCATGAATGGCATCATATCGCATATTCTTGGAACGAGACGACTGCGAACTTGTATGTAGATGGTGTCTTAAAATCAAGTGCACCTGATGGTGTGAACAATATGGTGTTGCAACCCGTTGCGAGAATTGGAGCTGGTACCTACGAGGCTGCTGGAACGTATGCAATGCACGACGGCATGATCGATGAAGTCCGCATTTGGAACTATGCTCGCTCCAATGCACAAATCAAAGCAAATATGCTTAGTACCTTCAGTGGGCATGAGTCAGGGTTAGTTGGTTATTGGCAATTTAATGAAGGTTCAGGACAAATAGTTCATGATACTTCTGGCAACGGTAATGACGGCCAGCTTGGTTCAACGCCTGACACAGATAGTGCTGATCCATCTTGGGTTTTATCTGAATTGTCTTTCGAAAATAGATTCTGGATTATTGACCATGCACCCTCATCGTTTGTAACAACTCCTGTCAGTTATGTTGATGTGACGTTCAGCAAAGAAATAAATAGCGTGTCCTTTACTGCTGATGATATTAACATGACAGGTCCGGAGGGGCCGATTGTAATTAGTTCAATAGAAGATAAGGGGCAGAACCTTTGGCGGATAAATTTCCCTCAACAGGTGGTTGATGGAGGATACCATATCTATATCGGACCGCATATCCAAGATGTAGATGGAAACGAAATGGATCAGGACGGCGATAGTATTAGCGGAGAAGTGCCGGATGACATCTATGATGCCAATTTTGTAATTGGTATGTCGATATTGAATGCGACTATAACAGTAGACAATGCGTTTGACTTTTATTTGAGCACTGATGATACAACACTCGGCACCTTTATTGGAACAGGTAACGATTGGGTACAGAATTATCAATTCACCGTACATCTTATTCCAAATGTAACAAATTACATCCATGTTGTTGGTAATGATTATGGTATGGTAGCAGGATTCGCGGGCATTTTTGATCTAACAAGTAATACCTTTTGGTTTGCAAATAACACTCAGCATTTAGAAACTTCTGACATCAATTGCTGGTCAGTCAGCCGAAGCGGTTTCGGCAATTCTTATGAAGTCCCTACTTTAAGCAATTTTTCTTGGTGGTCTAATTCTTCTTTTCTCAATGGCAGAGCAATCTGGACAAATAATGGTTACGACACAGATACAACACGTTATTTTTCAGCTGCAATCTATGCAGTGTCTCCGTTTAGGATTATCGGTCATACACCTTCCTCTTTTGTAACAACTCCTGTCAGTTACGTTGATGTAACGTTCAGCAAAGAAGTAAACGGCGTGTCCTTTACTGCTGATGATATTAAGATGACAGGTCCGGAGGGGCCGATTGTAATTAGTTCAATAGAAGATAAGGGTCAGAACCTTTGGCGGATTCATTTCCCTGAACAGAATGAGGATGGGCAATATATTCTCCACATTGGCCCTCATATAGAAGACCTCGAAGGTAATGAGATGGATCAGGATGCCGATGGTTTTCCCGGTGAAGAGCTAGACGATGTTTATGTTGGCAGTTTCATAATCGATACTCAACCGCCGGTGATTTCGTCAATAAGCGCCGCCCCAGGTCAGATTCAATGCTCTATAACATGGATCACCAACGAGCCAGCCACATCTCAGATTGAGTATGGTCTTACCAATAGTTACGGTTCTGTAACTCCCTTACAAACACAACTTGTAACCAATCCTATAGTAAATCTGACAGGATTGACTCCTAATACTATTTATCACTACCGTATAAAATCAAAAGACGCTGCTGGGAACGAGGCCTTAAGTAATGATGCGATGTTTTTGACTTTGCCTGATACTTCAGCACCTGATACCCAGATTACCTCTGGCCCCATAGAAGGGGCGACAATCTGTTCACTACCTGTTAGTTTTGGCTGGACTGGCACGGATGATATCACACCTACCGCCCAATTGTTATATTCTTATCAGATGGATGAACAAGGATGGAGTTCTTTTTCTTCTGCGTTAACGACATCTTATTCCGGTTTGGCTGATGGACCACACACCTTCAAGGTCAAAGCTAAAGATTTCGCTAACAATGAAGATTTAACTCCAGCTATCCGCCACTTTACGGTTGACGTCTTGGGCAACGCACCGCAAATATCAAATATTATTCTTTTAGCGGGGCAACAGCAGGTAACAATTACTTGGTCCACAGACAAACCTGCTACCTCTCAAGTGGAATATGGACCGACCGGCAGTTACGGCTCAATAACAACCTTAGACAGCCGACTAGTTATCAACCATACGGTAATCGTGACTGGATTATTGCCTGACAATGTTTATCATTGTCGTATTAGGTCTGTGGATGCTTGCGGACGCGAAAGTATTTCGGCAGATCTAACATTCAACACACTTCCAGTTCCCGATTTGCAGGTTACTTCCATTACTGCTCCTCCTGAAGCTTGGACAGGAAGCGCATTTGATGTTACCTGGACGGTTACTAACAGTGGTGCAGCACCAGCCTCTGGGACATGGGTGGATAGGGTTTATTTGTCAGCCGATAATCAACCGGGGAACGATAAGCTGCTCGGTGAATTTTCATACGGCGGTGGTTTAGCTATGGGGCAAACTATTACTCGTACTCAGAGTGTAACCATTGATCGAGTTGGGATTACAGAGGGCAACTATTACATTATTGTTATTACAGATGCTGGAAACAACGTATTCGAAGGTTCGGGCGAAAATAATAATACTCTTGTTTCTAACACGCTAACGGGAGTGCATCTTACTCCATTGCCGGATTTGCAGGTTTCGCTCGTGGATACGCCCGAAAATGCGCAAGCCGGCCAGACGATCAGTGTAAGCTGGCGTATTTGTAACAATGGCGATGGTTCGACGGATGTGCCGACCTGGTATGAACATGTTTATCTTTCACCTGACACCGATAAGTCGCACGCTATCAAGGACTATGGTCAATTCGAAAACGGCAGTTATCTTGCACCGGGCGAGTGCTACACTGAAACGTACGATTTGGCGCTTCCTGCTGGCATATCAGGGTCGCATTATATTATTGTCGAGACTGATAGCACCAATGCTGTGGCTGAAGCAGACGAATCAAATAATCGCGGCCATAATATCACGCCCATCCAAGTTGCCTACGTCGCACCGGGCTTCCTGCACGTGGAATCCGTTGTTGCCGCACCTGCTCCGCCGACTACTGTCTGGGCAGGCGGGCAAGTAACAGTTACGTGGACGGTGAAGAATACGGGTAGCTGTACTATAACAGGTCGATGGGATGATGTTGTGGCTCTTACGCCAACGCCCAGTTGGGACGGTGTACACGGTTACTGGGGAGTAATCAACCACATCTATTTCGATGGGCCGCTTGCTGTGGGTTCAAGCTACACTCATACAGAGAGTTTTGCAATTCCGCAGGATATAACTCCTGGCACTTGGTATGTCGTGCCAGTAGTTGATACACATTATTTTGCGGGAGGGAATGGAAATATTGGCAGCGGTAATATTCCAAGAGACCAAGGCTCTGCACCAGTCCAAGTGGCTGTGCCACCACCGGCCGATTTGCAGGTGTCTATAGTGGATGCTCCTTTAACCGGCGCAGCTGGTCAGACAGCTAATGTCAAATGGACGGTAATCAATAACGGCGCCAATGCAACTTACTCAGGAGGATGGAACGACGCAGTTTATCTTTCGGCAGATGAGATATTTGATAAGAACATGGATACTCTGGTAGGAACTTACGGGCATCAGGGTGACCTTGCTCCAGGTGCAAGCTATAACCAAAGTGTAAACGTAACTTTGCCAGCAAATATTTCAGGCTCTTATTATGTGTTTGTTTACACTGACAGTGGAAACAATGTTTATGAAGGGCCCTGGGAGAACAACAATTTCAATCACGACCCGACGCCGGTAGCAATACAAATTTTGCCGCTGCCTCCGTCATCAGATTTACAGGTTACAGCAATAAATATTCCCACCAACGCAACCACAGGACAAGCTGTAAATCTATCGTGGACTGTGCGGAATACGGGGGGCGGGGTCACGGATGCAACTTCCTGGAAAGATAAGGTATATTTGTCGACCGATGGTACGTTTAATGCGGGTACTGCTACTTTACTTGGCACATATACGCACAATGGTGCTCTTGCTGCTGGCGGGTCATACATTCAGAATCAGCTCGTGATAATCCCTTATTGTATATCCGGCCAGTTCTACATCTTCGTCGTAACTGATAGTGATAATAATGTCAATGAATCCACAGGTGAAAACAATAATACGGGCCGTTCTACTTTAACAATACAGATTATTACAGGCCAATATCCTGACATTGTGCCAAGCAATCTCATTATCCCATCGGCAGCCAATGTGGGAGGACCAATTGATATTAATTACACCGTGACGAATGTCGGCAGCTTCTGGTGGCCTGGGGTGTATGATGCGTGGTCTTGGAGCAAGATTTATTTGTCTGTTGATCGAACATTTGATCCCCAAACTGATATTTTGCTTGCTTCCTGTAGCGAAGGATTCGTTGCACAAGGAGCCAGCAAAAAATTGTACGTAAATCCGCATCTGCCAATAGATGTTCATGGCGATTTCTACGTGATTATTGTTTTGGATGCATATAATCTTGTCAAAGAATGTGGAGGAGAAAACAACAACATCATTATCAGCGAATTACCCGTGCACATTAACGCTACAACCTGGCCAGACCTCCAAATTACAAGTGTGGTTGCGCCAGCCAATGCTGCCTCAGGCCAGGTTGTAACAGTCAACTGGACTATTACTAATAAAGGAACAGCGGCTACTCCTGCCCAGCAGGTCTGGTATGATACAGTTTACCTTTCCAAAGACCAGATACTCGATACTGCCTTTGATACAAAGCTTGGGGCATTTCCAAATGTAAAATCTCTTGCTTCAGGCGAAAGCTACATTCAATCTGCGCAAGTGGAGATACCCAAAGGAGCCTCGGGGCCTTATTACATCTTCGTTGTAACAGACAGCACAAATACCGTCTTTGAAAACACCGACGAGAATAATAATACCGGTTACGATTCCAGTGCAATGGTTGTCACAATACCTCCGCCTGCCGACCTTGTTGTAAGCAGTGTTGATGTGCCCACATCGGGAACGCCGGGAGAATCTGCCACTATAACCTGGACTGTCGCAAACCAAGGGACCAATGCTGCTGTTGGTCAATGGACGGATTCTGTCTATCTTTCAACAGACACGGTCTGGGACGGAAATGATGTGCTTGTAGGCCGTAAAGACCACACTGGCGGATTATCAGCGTCTGCTTCATATACTGAAAGTTTGACCGCACAGTTACCTGCCTTGTCACCAGGTTCTTATCACGCGATAGTCCGCACGGATATCCGCAATAATGTGCGGGAATTGGATGAGACCAATAACAGTGGCGTTTCAACAAACATTATCTCTATAGATGTCCCTGAGCTGACGCTTAATGTAGCCCACACGTCTCAACTTTCTACAGGCACGGAGCATTACTACAAGGTGAATGTCCCTGCTGGTGAAGATTTACTTGTTACTCTCGATTGCAGTGATGACTCCGCATTTACTGAGCTTTTCTTGCGATATAGCGATATGCCTGACCGAGGCCATTATGACTACATGTATAAGGAGCCATTGGAGCCGGACCATGAAATTACTGCCCCGTCAGCACAAGCGGGGTGGTATTATATCCTGGTTCGCGGCGGTGATATACCGAATTCGCCAAGTAACTATACGATAAAAGCCCGGTTACTTGCGTTTGAAATTCTTGGAGTTACACCCGGATACGGCAGTAATGCAGGTGAAGTAACGGTAACAATTAGAGGTTCAAAGTTTTCTTCCAATGGAGTAGTTAGTTTAATTGCTCCTGACCACAGTCGTCGAATAGCCAGTCGCATATGGTGGAAAGATAACAGCACGCTTTTCGCTACTTTTGACCTCACCGGCTTAGTGCCTGATGTATATGATGTTCGTATAGATGATAATGGTCAGACAGCCATGGCTGAGCATATCTTCCAGGTGACCAATGGCATACCAGGCAAGTTAACTGTGCAGTTGGCTACCGCGAGCGCATTGCGACCAGGTCAGCAGGGGTTACTTATTGTTGATTATTATAATGTTGGTCAGACCGATGTATCGGCACCATTGATGTTCCTTGAAGCGGAAGGTGCAAATCTAAAACTATCCAGCCGGACAGATTTTGGGGGGTCTTCTGTGCAATTTCTGGCAATAAATCCAGATGGCCCAGCGGGAATCCTCTCTCCTGAAGCCGGTGGACGCATCACAATCAACCTTAAACCTACGATATCAAGTGGGGCAATTGATACCGTCCTCTATATGCTTTCTGATACAAATCAGGTTGTCGACTGGTCGGCAATAAAAGACCAGATACGTCCTGAGTATATACAGCAGGATGCGTGGGATGCCGTGTGGACTAATTTCCAGGCTTCGGCAGGTAATACATTCGGCGATTACCAAGATATGCTCTGTGATAATGCCAATTACCTAAGCATACTTGGCGAGTACATATATGACGTTTCACAGTTGCTTACCTTTGAAATTAGGCAGTCCAATAATCGGTTACCTCAAACGACTCTTGCTTTAGCAATTGATGTTGCCGATGCTGCGCCGGGCCTGCCACTTGTCTTCACCAGATCTTTCTTACAACCTCTAAGCGGCCGTTATACCCTCGGTCCTCTGGGGCGAGGATGGACCCATCAATGGAATATATATCTTACTACCGATAGTAATAGTAATGTTTTGATTTATGCTTCTGGTGGTTATCGGTTCTTCCGTCATCAGCAGAATGGTAGTTATGCCGGCACTAAAGGCGATTATGCCACGCTTACTTTTGACCAGGGCATTTACTCGTTAGAGGAACCTGATGGCACAGTTTTAGCATTCCGCACTGACGGTCGGCTGGATTACCTAATGGATACAAACGGCAATCGTATTACTGCCGTTTATACCGGTTATAATTTGACAACTCTGCAACATTCTAACGGCAGTCACATACAACTGGAATACAACAATCAGGGCCGCATTATTCGTGTTATCGATTCTGTTGGCAGAATCACAGACTATGGATATGATACTGCAGGAGAACATCTGGTCAGTGTGACTGGGCCCGATGGTATTACAACTTACATTTATAATGGCGAGACTTCTGGCCCCAAAGCGCATGTCTTGTCATCAATTACCTACGCTGGAGGCACGCATGAGTATTTTGAATACGATGAAAGGGGGCGTTTAAGAAGCACATATCGCGATGGCGGCGAGGAAAGAACAACTTATGCTTATGATACTGCAGGCGGTGTCTATATTACTGATGCAAACGGTGCAACCACAATAATTCTAAACAATGACTCAATACAACCCGGCCAGATTCACAATGCACTTGGCCAAAGTGTACGGTTTGGGTACGACAGCTTTGATAATCTTACTTCACTGGTTTCGCCAACCGGCACAACACACACTTATAGGTATGATGACCGCGGTAATCTTGTCGGCCAGCTTGACCCGCTCGGCAATCTCACAGATTTTGCCTATAAGGATATTTACAATCGCCTGGGCAGTGTACGTGACGCCCGTTCAAATTCAATAAATTATGATTATGATGATTACGGCAACTTGACTGCCATCGCATATCCGGACGGCAAGGCGGAAAGGTATGAATACGATTCATTAGGTAACGTGGTAAAATGGACTAACCGCCGCGGACACCCCATTACCTATGCCTATAACAATAACGGCCAATTAACACAGAAGAATTATCCTGATGGTTCGCATATAGATTTTGCTTACGATTCACGTGGGAATATGGTTTCAGCCATCAATTCACACGGAACGACAACTATGCAATACGATGATGCGGACAGGCTCACCAAAATAACTTACCCATCGGGTCGTTTCCTGGAGTTTATGTATGATACTGCCGGCAGACGTTCAAGAATGACAGACCAGGATGGCTTTATCACGAATTATTCTTATGACCAGGCGGGACGACTCAAGCAACTAACCAATGGTAACAACGAAAATATTGTTACTTACTCTTATGATGTTGTAGGTCGTCTTGTCCGGGAGAATAAGGGTAATGGTACTTATAACACCTACCAGTATGACGCAGCAGGTCGGCTCTTACACATGATTAATTATGCGCCAAATGGCTCAATTCTAAGCCAGTTTGACTACACTTACGATACTCTTGGCCGCAGAATAAGTATGAATACTATCGATGGTCTTTGGACCTACGAATATGATGCAACGGGCCAATTAACTCGCGCAATCTTTAATTCGACCAATCCTCAGATTCCAAACCAGGAGTTACTCTACGTTTATGATGCGGCTGGTAACCGTATTCGAACGTTCATAAACAGCACAACCGCGGAATACACCACAAATAAAATGGATCAATATACAGAAGTTGGCAATGCAACGTATCAATACGATGAGGATGGCAATATTAAACTTAAAATCGAGGGTTCCCAAAGCTCGACTTATACCTTCGATGAAGAAAACCGGCTTGTCCAAGTTGCTACGCCCGAAGGAACTTGGAATTATGAATATGATGCCTTTGGTAACCGTATCGCCACCACTTACAATGGTCAGCGAATCGAATATCTGCTCGACCCTATGGGCCTTGTGAATATTGTTGGTGAATACGATGCTTCTGGTAACCTTATTGCCCATTATGACCACGGTCTTGGTTTAATTGGACGCTCTGATCCTGCGAATATCACTGTTTACTACAATTTCGATGCTCTTGGAAGTACCAGCGAAATAACTAATCCAAGTGGTGCTATTCTCAACAACTATGTTTATGATCCCTTCGGTGTTTCGCTATTTAAATCAGAAAGCGTCGCTAACCCATTCCAATTCGTCGGCGAGTATGGGGTCACATATGAGACAGGTGGTTTAGAGTTCATGCGGACAAGGTTCTATAAACAGGAACTTGGACGATTTGTCAGTGAGGACCCAATAGGTCTTAAGAGTCATAACTTAAACCTTTACAATTATGGCAATAACGCGCCACTCGAGTATACTGACCCTACTGGACTACGTTCTGACAATTGGCGTGAATTCTGGCACTCTGTATGGATTGCAATTTGGACGGCTCTGAAACATTCGGTGCATGGCGGCGAAATTATTGATATTTATGAAATGTCTCCAGAATTTGCCAATACATATATAGCCATACAACGTTATCGCTGGACTCTTTATGAGCTAAGTGGGATTGATGATTTTCCCAACATGCCTGGCAAACCCAGTCCCATATGGTTGGGCAAAGATGGTACTAAAATTGGTGAAGCATCAACAAATGTTGTTATCCCTCGCGATCCGAATCGCAAGATACGTCCTAACGGATTTGGCGATATGGCGTTTGTATCTGTTGATTCACCGCTGCAATACACAATCGATTTTGAAAACGTCCCTGATGCCAGTGCACCGGCACAACTTATTATGGTTACTGACCATCTCGACCAAAATCTTGATATGCGTACGTTCCGATTGGGACAGATTGTTTTCGGCGACAATATTATTTCCGTACCTGACAACAAAAGCTATTACCAGACACGGACAAACCTCGGACCTGAGCACAACAATATCGTAGCGGATATCAGTGCTGGTCTGGATGTACAAACCGGCACAGTAACTTGGACAATTACAGCTATCGACCCCAATACCGGCGAGCAACCGGAGAATCCGTTAATTGGATTACTGCCTCCAAATGACCCCAATACCCATAGTGGTGAAGGATATGTGATTTTTACCATTAAGCCCTTCTCTGATGTAGCTGCAGGCACAAAGATTGTAAATAGTGCGGAAATTCGTTTTGACAAAAACGAGCTTATCGGAACTAACGAAGTGTTTAATACCATAGATAACGGAAAACCGATTAGCAGCGTTTCTTCCGTGTCCGGAACATCCAATCCAAATGAATACCTTGTAAGCTGGTCGGGGATGGATGACGCAAACGGCAGTGGAACCTCTGGTTACGATATCTATGTTTCCACTGATGGCGGACAATTCAATCCTTGGCTTAGTGGAACCACGGCAACATCATCTATTTTCGATACTCAGCCGGGGCACACTTATGCCTTCTACTCCATAGCTCATGACAATGTTGGCAATATAGAAGATGCACCCACTGTGCCTGATGCAGTAATTTCAATTTCAATACCGGATCAGGTCCGGCCACAGGCACAATTTATGTCGGGTAACTTCACAAGTTCACCGGATGGTTATATGTTTACGGTGGCCTACTCGGACAACAATGCTGTAAATATTTCAAGTTTGGACTCCAACGATATCAGGGTTACCGGCCCGAATGGATTCCAGCAACTGGCAACGTTTGTAAACGTCGATGTTGGCATCAATGGGACTCCAAGAACGGCTCGCTATATAATAACTGCACCGGGCGGTTCCTGGGATGTGAACGGCAATGGCATCTATAATGTGTTTATAGAGCCAAACCAAGTCAGCGATACCAGCGGCAATTTTGTTGAAAGTGGCCTCTTGAAAACTTTCGCTATAACAGACAGCTCGGCTGGACAATTGGTTCTGGAAGACTATAACGTTATTAGTACAACTCGCGTCGGCCGAACGATATTTGAATATGTATTTGCAGTTACACTGAAGAACAATGCTCACGCAACGTATTCAAGCGTCAAGTTCGAATTGTTCAATGCCCCAGCCAATATGACCATACTGGATTCAAACGTTGTTTTTGACCACATTGGTGTTGGCGAATCTGCAATAAGTCAGGGCACTCTTGAAGTTCGAATAGACCTTTCGGGAACAACCGACCTGTACACGATACCCTGGCGTGTGACCTTCGAACCGGGTGTGCTTCTCGGTGACTTTACGGGTGACGGCAAGGTTGATTTTGATGACCTGAGTATGTTTGCTACCTATTGGTTAACTGATGAACCGTCTGTAGACATTGCGCCCTCAGAAGGCGATGGCATTATCAATTTCCTCGATTTCGCGGTCTTTGCTCAACAATGGCTGGGTTCATCATACTGATATTTTTTAGAACCGACACGCTCCTGACGACAGCCGGTGACAATCACAACATCCAATACGCTGATAAGGAATGCGGCTACAAGTTTGCCCCAATTTGCACGGTCCATAAGCTCAATACAGTTTATCCACTTATTCCGTGTAGTAAAGGGGTTACACCAGCTAACCCCCGAACCCGCCACGCTTTTGCTTCTTGGCCTCGGTGCGGCGATAGCTTCCAAAAGGCGGTAAAATACCTCGTATTTTCCCCTTGCCTGTCACCGGCAAAATGGTATAATATTACTCGCCTTTGGCTGGGGGCAAAAGGCAAGAAGGAGCCGTTTATAAGTGTGACTGGGAGAAAACTCAAATGGAAAGACACACCATTAAATCAATTGTTCTATCAGTAGTGAGCGTTTTTCTTGCCCCTGCCTACGGTATTGAGTACTTCCATGATGACTTCAGCACTTTTACGGGCTGGACATACACTACTGCCAGTACAGGCCAATTTGCCTCAAGCGGCTCGTACGCTTATCTGTCTGCAGGGCAGAATGTGGATGGAGATTGCATAGCATACAAACCACTTGAGATTGCCCTGAATCCCACCGATGATTTTATACTCACCATAAACATAAACTCCGGTGCCGATTTGTCAAGTACCTGTGGTACGGTGACTGTAACTCTACTCGACAGCAGTGACAAGATTGTTGCCCAGATTAACTGGCATGATGTCCAAGCATCTACCGGTTATGGTGGTGTTGATTTCTATGCTGAAGGAGGAACAACCATATATCGAACAGACCCTTCGGGTAATGGAACGGTATATCCAACCTTCTCAGGAACATTAATGCTGAAACGCTCCGGCTCAGAATGGTCTGCGTGGGTAAATGGAACACAGGAGGGAACCACGCTAACTTTGAGTCCGACACTAACTGCCACTATGATCCAGATAGATATGGGGCATTGGAAGAATTACAACGAAAGAGCCATCGAGATCGATGACATCGCAATAACTCAGAATGATAATGATATAGTTTTCAAGCCACCGTTTACCCGGGCAAATAAAAATATATATCCAACTATGTATCAGAACAATTTCGGTTCAGAATATGTGCACAGTTTCAGTACTATTGATCTCAATACTGGTGATGTAAACCAATGGATTTTTACTTGTGCTCATCTCGTAGGAGGAGGAGGTATGGCGGAACTGGATGATATATCCCAGAGTTTTTCTGTACCAGTCACCGGCACATACCAAATTTCATTTAGCGGCACTATATCCGGTGCAATCCGGTCAGCTGGCCTTAGTTTCTATGTTGGCACCGGAAAGGAAGGATTTGTTATAAATTTAACGGCCAACATAGGTGGCGTAAATAGCACACAACAACAACTCTATCAAACCGATTTAAGCTGGGGTGCTTTCATAGATGAGGTGGTGTTAAGCGATTCAATTCAGGCAGTAGCTGATATAATCTCCAGTGGTTACAGTGAAGTTGAAAAGATAAGCGAAATGCTTGACTTGATGGATCAAATTGGAAGTAATATTGAGCCTCAAGCTATATGGAATGGAAACTCTTTTACTCTGGAAATGACATGTGATCTCGCAGCAGGAACACCGTATATATGGTCATTTTATCCCAGTGCTGTCGTCAGTTCAGTGGCATTAGGTATTGCTGACCAAGTTGCCTTTGAAAACATAAACTTTTCATTACAAGAGGTCCGTATATCCAGGACGTCGCTTAAGATTACCAAATGTACTTTAACAGCAGGCAGCAAGCCAAACAGCGACACAATTTCCATTTGGGGCACAATGGGCCCCACAACCGATAATTTTAACAACGCCACTGCTGTAGAGGTTAACATTGACTCAAACGATATAGTCAATCCCTGCGTTCTAACATTTCCTATTAACGACAAAACTTTCAAAAATGGCAGGTATAGTTATTCGGGGACCGAGAGCGGGGTTAAGAAGTCCTTCACATACAACCTGAAGACCGGCATATTCACCTTCTCGGCTGCGAATGTAGACCTGTCGGGTGCGAATGTGGACCTATCGGGTCTTGGCTGTCCGCTGACTTTGGAGATTGAAATTGGGGATTACATTGCAACGGCCGAAATTGACGAAGCAATAGTCAGCGGGTCCAAAGTGCCGATGCCAATCCAACTGATGATGGGGGTCAAGGATGTCTTGAGGGTCGACAAGTGTCAGGTCAAGCATGGCAAAGACCCGAACAGCGACCAGTTGTCGGTTAGCGGTGCCTTCGCAGTTGAAAATCCAAACATGAGTATGGCAAATAGGTTCAGCGAGGGCCTTGTTATTACTTTGGGCACACAGACCTTTACCATACCCGCGAACAAGCTTAAAGTCGGGAAGGGCACATTTACCTGTTCAAACGCCAACGTGACGGAAGGTGGTATCGCCGCTGTCAATTTCAACTTCGATACGTGTTCTTTCATACTGACAATAAAGAAAACAGAGATTCCGGTAAGCTCTGGTACTGTTAATTTCTGTGTGGCGTTCGCTGGCTACAACCAATGTGTGCGGATTACGCTTCCATAGGCCGTCATACCATAAAAAACTCATCCGCTGCTGAGTTTTGGGAAAGCTGCTTTATAATCGAATTTGGTTAGCCCTAATAAGTTTGTATTACCTATAACCCTTTTTAATCCTGGTGCATCCTGGTAAGTCCTGGCGAATCCTGGGAAGGGTTTCAGCGTGTTAGGCTTTTGAAGTCGTACAGGGGGGACTGCCTGATGGATAGGATGAATATTTTTACAGTACGGGAAGTTGAATTTGTGGACGTTACACTACAGATTGTATTATTTTGCCCATCTTAACAGCCATTATGCAAACCAGAACCAATTTTTGCGTGTAAAATTCTTATATATTTTTTTAGAGACAAAAAGTGTAACGCAACCACCTATAATATAAGTAGTTAAGACCACTTTATTTAATGAAATGCTGTTAGTTTTGTAAAAATCTTTCCATATTTATGATAGTATTTTTCTTTTTCGTCACATTATGTATGGGTCGATATATATTTATGTATGGATAATACAACTCTATCATTCCGATATCCGTTCATCCTGCTCCAAGAACTCACGCCAAACCCCCAGGTGGCATCCACAAGAGGGTATGTGCATATTTAGGTAGACGTTTTTGGTTCATTGTCCCGCGTTCCACTAACGGCGAACACTTCCAAACAGTTTCCTACCCAAATTTTCAACCATCTGTAAGACAATGAATAATGTAAGCAGCAAAACCGTCGCTGCCATTACCTGTATCGGGGTTATAATCAATGAACAGAGCAACGATGATTTGAACCAATTACGAATGAACACAAAAACCAATACCGCTACATTAACAAAAAACAACATTTCCATATTTTTAGGCCCGTCGAATATGCCACCCTGATACTGCGGTGCCTCGTGGCCAATGCAAATGGCTACTATAAGCATAGTGATAATGGCAGTTGCGCAAAGAATGATAAGGTTCAATCCATCGAACATACTGTAATCGTATTTGGTTTCCAAACGATTGGCGAGTTTGATTAGTCCATAAATGGTTGCTACCAGCACTAGTATTCCACCGATGAAATATAGGGTAAACATCGTTATATCCTCCAATTCTTTCCTAATATCCGTTTAATTATCGATTCGTCAATGCCTTATTTTGGTTGCCTGGGTATCTCCTTGAAAGTGAGTTTTGACTAACGCCTTGATTGCTGCCTTATATGCACTCATCCATCTTGTCAAAAAAGGTCAGTCAAAGGTCAGTGGCTACTGTCATTCACTTGTAAGCTCCACTGTACTGTGACTGTCTAATTCGTTTTTTGCTTGAAAATGAGGTTTGATATAAGTGTTGAAGGGGCAAATACTTGCTGTTTTGGGCTTTTTGGGCTTGGGAAGCCGACATTCTACCACTGAATTACGCCCGCGAACCCAGTGGAGTAACATTATACCGTTTGCAATGGCACTTGCCAGAGGGAAGTTGATTGCGGATTGCCGATAGCGTAGAATCCTTATGTTTTCTATAACCAGTGGAAAAGGGGTCAGTGATGGCCAAAGAAGTTCGGCTGCCGAAGTTCGGCGATACAATGGAAGAAGGAACGATTGTTGACTGCAAGGTCAGCGTCGGCGACCACGTCAAAAGCGGCGATGTCCTCTTTGACGTTGAGACCGATAAGGCGACTTTGGAGATAGAATCGCCCGCGGATGGCTATGTTAAGCAGATAATCGCCGAGGTGGGCAATAGTTACCGCATTGAGACGCCCCTGCTGATACTGGGAGACAAGGATGAGCGGATAAGCGACGAATTTTTGCGGTCGCTCAAGGCCTCAACCCCCGCGACGCCGACAATCGCAAAACCGAAGCCGGCAAAACGAGAAAAAATAAGTGATTTGCCGATGCCGATACCGGTTTTGCCCGCTGATATCAAGCTCGGCCAGACAATACCGGTCAGCCGATTACAAAAAATTACCTCCCAGAAAATGCTGCGCTCGAAACAGGAAATACCCTGCTTTTATCTCAACGTCAGGGCGGATGTTACCGACCTCGTTGCATACCGGGCCAAACTCAACAAGACAAGCGAAATAGAAGTTACATATAACGACTTTATTATCAAGGCAATTGCCGTAGGGCTGGAAAAGTTCCCCATAATGACGGGCCAAATCGATGGCGACGATATAGAGTTGGCCAAGGCGATTGGCGTTGGGCTGGCGATTTCAACGCCTGAAGGACTGATTGCTCCGATAGTCAAAGACCCTGATAAAAAGACGGTCGTTGAGATAGCCAGTTACAGCAGGCAGCTTGTTGAAAGGGCAATGAATAACCAGCTTACGCTCGAAGACCTCGAAGGCGGCTGCATAACGGTCAGCAATCTCGGCGCATTCGGGGTCGATTCCTTTATCCCGATTGTCGTGCCCGGCCAGTGCTCGATACTCGGAATAGGCAAAATCGCCGATGTTTGTGTGCCTACCGACGACAGCCCTGATACGCTGAGTGTTCGCAGGGTTATGAATATGACGTTGTCGGTTGACCACAAGGTCGCCAATGGCGGTTATGCGGCGCAATTCCTCGATTTCGTCAAAAAGACACTCGAAGACCCCGCCAACTTAAAATAAATAGCCGTTCCGTACTTGATGCTCGATGACGGATATTATCGAGGCCCTGACGAGGGATGGAAGACCACGAAGATATATGTGCGGCCCCAAAACTCCGGTTACCATGTTATAGGACCTGTGGAAAATACCCGAAACAACTTGATGCCGGCAATTCCTGAAAAACGACTTCGTAAAACCGCAATGTTAATATAGGAATAAACTATGGCTGACGGGTTAATTAGCGGTTATTGGATTGATAACAGCGATTTTCAGCGACAAAGCATACCGCGATCCCGGACTCGTCCATCGAAAGCAGGTATAAAGGCAGACGGTAGGGCTAAACAAGGTCGGCTTGGCCGCCGAAACATTTCGCATTGGGGATGTCTTTAATATCGGTTTTGTCAACATATGGGGGTTTGTAAAAGTAGGACCGGTTGCGCCTAATTGCTACGCGGGAGTCAGCAGGTGATTTGGCGGTTTCTCGGAACGCCTCTCTTTCAGGGAGGTAATGATGAGTTGGATAATTTAACAGCAGGAGATGCGCTATGCCTGAAAAGAAGATTCTTATTGTCGATGACAACGCGGAGTTGGTGCGTATTATGGGCGCCCACTTGGAGGGGCACGGATACAGCGTCGCTTCCGCATCGGATGTGGACGAAGCCATCAAGGCGGTTCAGAAGGAGAAGCCCGACCTTGTGATTCTGGACGTTGCTATGCCAGGGGGTGACGGGCTGGACGTTTTGAGGCGACTGAATGCCTCGAATCCGAGAAATATGATACCAGTTATCGTGGTGACCGGGATGGAGCCAGGAACAAAAGCAGAGGCGTTCGCAACCGGGGCGGTGGATTTCTATCTCAAGCCGGTAAATATGGACACTCTGCTGGAGTGTATCCGTGAACATATCGGTCAGCCGGTTGGAGCGGGCATGGATTGATAATTGCCTGCCTTGGTAAGCAGAGTCGGGATGCCGGCTTTTCGGGGATGTTAGCTGGATAACCTATAGCAGGAGATATGATTATGAGTGAAAAGAAGATTCTTATTGTCGATGATGAGATAGATTTCGTGTACGTTCTGAGCACCCACCTGAAAGCGCATGGATACAACACCGTTATGGCTTCAGATGCGGTCGGAGCCATCACGGTAGCTCAAAAGGAGAGGCCGGATTTTATTATTCTCGATATTAGTATGCCTGCCGGCGACGGTTTTACCGTTATGGAGCGGCTGGCCAAGTCCGACTACACCGCGCTCATACCCATCGCAGTGGTTACCGGAAGAATGCTGTCCGGCAAGCAGCGGGCGATGGCAGAGGGGGCGGTGGCCTTTTTTACAAAGCCGGTCGATTTCGACCGATTGCTGGCTCTTATCGGCGATTTGCTGGGCCAACCGGTTAGAGCGGGCATGGATTGACAATTGCCTGTTCTGGTAAGCAGAGTCGGGATGCCGGCTTTTCGGGAGACGATGTTAGTTGGATAACTTATAGCAGGAGATATGATTATGAGTGAAAAGAAGATTCTTGTTGTCGATGACGATAGCGATTTCGCGTACATTCTGAGCGCCCACCTGAAAGCGCACGGATACAACGTCGTCGGAGCTCCGGATGCGGTACTGGCCGTCATGGCAGCTCAAAAGGAGAGGCCGGATTTTATTATTCTCGATATTACTATGCCTGCCGGCGACGGTTTTACCGTTATGGAGCGGCTGGCCAAATGCGACCTCACCTCGCGGATACCCATCATAGTGGTTACAGGAAAATTGCTGTCGGGCAAACAGCGGGCAATGGCAGAGGGGGCGGTGGCCTTTTTTACAAAGCCGGTCGATTT
>Ga0187882_1000253_pt1 | contig 60579 bp, 48 predicted proteins | sample June2016WEW_19_1_3_FD_132991 | JGI IMG/M metagenome (GOLD analysis project Ga0187882, IMG submission 132991) | Peatland microbial communities from SPRUCE experiment site at the Marcell Experimental Forest, Minnesota, USA - June2016WEW_19_150 | ecosystem: Environmental > Terrestrial > Soil >... | reverse complement strand
GTTTCACCGGTAATCTCCCCGAGTTTTTTTAATCCTGCATGCAGGTCCGCAAGCGCAAACTCCTCCGAGAGGCCGTCTCGAAGCGCTACCGCCGCTCTGGACAAAGCCCGGTGCGCCTCCTCCAGGCATTGGCAGTGCCGCAGATTCGTGACCAGCAGCCCGTCGCGTTCGCCGGTTCCTTCCCCGAAGAGATGTTTCTGAATCGCCTGCCGCAGCCGATCGATGCCGCTGCCTCTCAACGCGGAGACCTCCACACATGGCCAATCCGCGCCGTAGCGCGCCTTCTGCGATGCCGTCCAGACATCCGGCAGATCGGACTTGTTAAAAGCCACGACGCAGGAGAATTCGCCCAGCCGCGCGCGCAGCAGATCATCCTCCTCCGTGCACGGACGGCTCGTGTCGACCACCAGCACGATCGCGTCCGCATCGGCCATTACCCGCAAGCTGCGGTCCACGCCAATGCGTTCAACCCTCTCCGCTCCCTCCCGCAAACCGGCGGTATCGATGAGGCGCACCGGAATTCCCCCGATGCTGGCGAACTCCGAGACCGCGTCTCGGGTCGTTCCCGGTATCTCGGTAACGATGGACCTCTCTTCGGCGAGCAGCGCGTTAAACAGGCTGCTCTTGCCCGCATTCGGCCGGCCGGCGATGGCCAGGCTGAAGCCGTCGCGCACGATGCGCCCGCGCCGGAACGTGCCGATCCATTTCGCCAATTCCCCGGCGGTTTCATCGAGCTTCGCAGCCAGCAGCGCGCGCGACTCGATTGCAAGATCCTCCTCGACAAACTCGACGGCCGCCTCGAGGCTCACGATGACGTCTGTCCAAAGTTTTTTGATCGGCTGCAGTTGCTCCGAGAGTTCTCCCGCTCGCTGCCGCGAGGCGACCTGGAGCTGGTAGCGCGTGTTGGCTTCGATGACGTCGCGAACGCCCTCGGCCTGGGCCAGGTCCATGCGGCCGTGGAGAAATGCCCGCAAAGTGAACTCGCCGGGTTCCGCGAGACGCGCCCCCTCCCGGCAAAGCACTTCGAGAAGCTGTGAGACGATCACGGGGCTGCCGTGAACGGACGCCTCAGCGACATTCTCGCCGGTATAGGAGTGCGGCGCGTGGAAACACGTTACGAGCGCCTCATCCACATCGGCGCCGGTACGCGGGTCGCCGATAGATCCGAGCAATGCCCGCCGCTCAGGCAGCTCCCGATAGGGGCTGCGGGGTCTGAAGATTCGTGAGATGATTTCGAAACACTCGGGACCGCTCACCCGAACCACGGCGATCCCGGATCGGCCCGGGGCCGAGGAGAGAGCGCAAATGGTGTCGTTCAGATCGACCATTTTGATGGCGGGCGCCCAACCGGGTGCCGCCTCTCATTCCGCGGGATAGATGGTGATGTTGCGATTGTCCCCTTCACCATCACTTTGGGAGCGAACCCCTTCGATCGGCGCCAACGCGAGGTGCACGATTCTCCGCTCACGAGGGGTCATCGGCTGAAGGCTGAGCGGCCGCCGCTGGGCGAGGACTTTCTGCGAGGCAATTTGAGCTAAAAGCTTCAGTTCGGCTTCACGAAGCTGCCGGTAGTTCTCGGAGTCCAGGATGATGGTGGCGATTTCTTCGTCCTTACCGGTGCGAAAAACCTTGTTCACCAGATACTCGATGCCGTTGAGCACGGCGGCGGTGTTGGAAAGAAGGATCGACCGATCCGGCCCCGAGAGGTTCACATGGACCGTCTGCCCCTCCGCGCGCACTCCGACGCTGAGCGTCCACTTGAGACATGCAATCAACTCCCGGCAAAAGCGCGCGACCGCCTCGACCGCATCCGCTTCCAGTGCACTCTCAGCCCTTTGATTTGCGTCCGGATCGTTGGTCACCCATCCACCTTTCTGCAATCTTCTGGAATGCGATTTGAAAAACGTTACTACATAGGAAATAGAGGTTCAAGCCGCTGGAGACGTTGAGGAAAAAGACCGTGAACACCACCGGCATGATCATCATCATCTTCGCTTGCGTCTCGTCGGTGCCGGGTGACATGGGTGTCATTTTCTGCGAAATCAGCATGGCGACTCCCATTGTGATCGGCAAGATGTAGTACGGGTCCTTCGCCGCAAGATCATGCAGCCACCCGACGAAAGGCGCCTGGCGCAGCTCGATCGCCGTGCCCAGCAGCCTGTAAAAGGCGATCAGCAGCGGCATCTGTAAAAGGAGCGGAAGGCAGCCTCCGAGCGGGTTTACATTGTGCTCCTTGTAAAGCGCCATCACCTCCTGGTTCATCTCGGCGCGTTTCGGATCCGTCTTCTTATAGCGTTTGTACCGATCCTGGATCTCCTTGACCTTGGGCTGGAGCTTCTGCATCTTCTTCATCGAGGTCAGCTGCTTCAGGCGGATAGGGAACAGCAGAAGCGTGAGAATCAGAGTGAGCAGAATGATCGCGAGGCCGTAGTTGTTGGTGAACTGATTGATGAACCTGAGCGCGGACAGGAGCGGGATCACGATGATGGCTAGCCAGCCATAGTTGATGACGCCGGAAAGATCCGCTCCCGGCACCGTTCCCAGGTAGGTACTCAGCTTCGGACCAAGATAGATACGGTAGTCAGCCGCTCCATCAGCAGGAACCGTCACGCGGATCAGGTCGCGCGCCACTTCCTGACCCCCCAGATCCGTGGCTTTCACGGGCCTGCGTTGGATTTCAAAAACATGCACGGGCTGCGGCGGAATGGCGATCTCCGCAAAATACTGCATGTCGAGGCCGACCCAAAGCACATCGCCGCTAGTCGCCTTGATCTCGTTTTCGTCTTTCGGCCCCGAGTAACGTGACACCGATCCGCCGAGATCGGCAATCGCCTGCAGCTGCGCCGACCGGTTCACGAGGTGCTCTTGCTCGGGACCGATGTCCTGGCCCAAAAGGACACGGCCGTGCAGGGATTGGTTGCCGCGCTGAAAGGTCGCCGAGAAAGCGACGACATAGTTCTGGTCTTCAAACTGAAATCGTTTCTCAATGATCACGTCACCGCGACGCAGGCGCATCACTACCGTCGCCGGCGCGGTGAGCGCAGTCCCGTCGTCTTTGCCGTTCAAGACTTCGACACTGTAATTTTGCTGGTTCGCAAGCGCCGTCAGCGCCGGATCATCGAAGCTCAGGGAGGCCGGGAATGGACGCTCGTCCATATGAGCGGAAGCGACCATGTCGAAAACATCGCCCTTGGATGTCCTGAATTGCTTGAGCTGCCAGCTCATCAGGATGCCTCCATGGTTGTCCAGAACGGCGCGATACAGCTTTCCATCGATCACAATCTGGCGCTCAGGAACCTGCTCCTCGGGCGGCGCCTCAACGGGCGCTTGGGCCGGCGGAGCCGCTGCCACAGGCTTGGGAACTGCTGGAGCGGGCGTTGGCGGCGCGGTTGTTGGCAGCGCGGGCGTTGGCGCAGATTGAGTCACGGACGGGCGATGCTTGGCAAGCTCGGCCGCGCGGTATTCTTCGTAATAGCGAAAGCCGAAGAGAATTGCTATCGAAAGTCCTATGGCGATAACTACTCGTTTTTCCATGTCTCAACTCGGAAGGTCACGGGACCGGATCGAAGCCGCCAGCACAAAAGGGGTGGCATCTCAACAGGCGTCTGAAACCCAGGTACAGCCCGCGCAAGATTCCTTTCTTTTCAATTGCTTCGTACAAGTACATCGAACATGTCGGGACGAACCGGCAGGAGGGAGGCAGCAGTGGCGAGACGAAACGTTTGTACGCCCGAAGGAGCCAAAGTACGCCGCTCTTCATACGCGCCCGCCCGGACAGGCGCCATTCCATTGCAGCCCGCCCAGCCTCTTCACCGGCAGATCTTGCGCGCCGCGGCAAGGAATTCCTCACGCAACGCTGCGTACGCGGCCGTGGCGCACTCGCGCTTCGCATTCACGACGAGATCATACTGGCAAGGAATGTCGGCGACCGATCTTCGAAAAATCTCGCGGAACAGTCGTTTGACGCGGTTGCGAACGACCGCGCCGCCGACCTTGCGCGAAACGGTGAGTCCCAAGCGATGGTGGCCTAGCTGGTTGGGCCGGCCGAAAAGAACGAAGCGCCCGGCGTCCACCCGCCAGCCCTTATCGTAGATCGCGCGATAGTCCGAACCGCGCACGATCCTCCGGCATCGTGGGAAGCTCTCGTCCGCTTTCCTATCCACTCACGCTCAGCCTCTTCCGGCCCTTCGCCCGGCGCCGTTTCAACACCAGCTGGCCTCCCTTGGTAGCCATCCTGGCCCGAAAGCCATGGGTCTTGTTGCGCTTGCTGTTGTTCGGCTGGAAGGTCCTCTTCATGATCTCAATGTCTCCGGCGGAAAGATTTCAAAAGTTCAAATACTACAGACACTAGCACGCGAAAGCAAGACCCTTGCGAAATTGGGGACAGCGACCTCTTTCGCCATACTTTCCCGAATCTGCCAAGACTCTTCCGGCGAAAAAAGTTGCTGTCCCCAATTTCGCTCACAATCGAGTGAGGTGGCTCATCTGTCTACACGCACGAACGCGCTGCCCCAGGGAGCAAGTTTCAGGCTGCCTGCGACGCGTGGACCGGCATGCCCGGCATCATCGCTCAGGTACATCGCACCATGCCGGGTTTGCCCCCAATCGAGCACTGCTTCTCGATCCGTCCCCGTCGGATTGTACAGGCCGACCAGCCAGCCTCCACCGCCGGCAAGAGGTTCGAGCGAAAACACCACGATTTCCGGCGGCTGAAGACGAAACAGCGGGGCCGGCACGGGAATCGCGGTGTCCGCAAGCAACTCAAGCAACGGCTGCCGGGTTTCCCTCCCGAACCGAACCGCCGCCTCCGGCCTGAAACCGGCATGAGGCAGAATCGAATAGCGAAACTCCGCTTTGCCTTCCTGATCGGCCTTATAATTGGTGTGCCAGTAGTTGTTCATCAGGTAGGAATAAATCAATCCGGATGACTGCGTTGTCCGGGCCCATGGCTGCTCTGCGGTGATCGAGCCGATCTCGATCAAGGGAGCATCCGGGGATGCCCACGTGATGCCGCGGTCGCCGTTGGAAATGTCAACCCAGCTTTGCGTAGAGAAGAAATTTTTGCATGAGCCTTTCAGCTGATCCAGCTCGGGCCGCACGACGCCATAGGCGACATCGTAACGCAGCTGCCCGTCTGAAACGCTAAAGGGGAAGGCAATGTGAACCGCCTCCTTTTCCCGCACGGCGCGCTTGTCGAGCCGATCGATGATGTCCACTCTGGGCATGCCATCGATGATGCGGTACTCGGCCGTGTAGCTTTTGCAGCCCGGGGCTTCCCCTTCTACAAGCAGGGAGGCCACCAGATTGCCGTTTTCCTTCATGCCGACCCTGACGTGCGAGAGCCCCCGTGCCTTCGCCGCGTCCTTTCCCAGAACATACATATATTGATCGAGGCCACCCTTGGTTCCGTCCACCCATTCGGTCTTTTTTTCGCCCCACGTGAGGCTTTGTATGGCGCCTGTTTTCGAGTCGATCGCCAACGAGAGCAGAGAATTCGACAGGGTGGTCTGCGACACCCTGCAGCTTCCGCGGTTGTCCGCCTTGCCGGGTTTGACGAAGAACCGCCTGGCTGAAAACGGAGGAATGTTCTCGGCCAGGATCGCCAGCTCGCCCGTCGAGAGGCGTTGCGAGCGCACGGGAACGCCCTTCTCGTCAAAGACTGAGTCGCCGGCGGCGAGATTTTGAACGGAAAGTAGAACCAGATCGGTGCGCGGCCATGAGTTCGTGTTGTACACATCGAAGGCTTCCGGGCCCATCTCTGTCGGGTGTTCGTTGATCAGTGTCTCCAGCTGACCGAGAAGCAGCGACGACATGCGGCCGGCATCGATCGCAAACTGGCGCTTGATGCGCCACTGTTCTCTTACGAAGGGTAGATCCGGCTCATCGATGCTGTTGTGCGCGCCCCAGGTGTGCTCGTCCCAGAGCACAACGTTTCTCCAGGCATCCTGGTACTCACGTTCCGGGAAAGATTTGGGCGCCGTCATCGCCCAGAGCGCCTCGCCCTGGATCAGGCCATCGACTGCGCGGCGATTCAGCGCCGTTTCCAGGGCAGTCGAAGCAGCGCCATCTTCCCAATATGGAGTGAAGTCTCCTTGATAGGCCGGCAGCGTCGTCCCGTAGCGTTTTTCAAATTCCGAGAACATCCGCGCGTGTGTCGCAATGATGAGGCGCGGCGAGTCATACCGTTCGTTCCACTTTTTGACGAAGTCCGGGAGGTTGGGATCGGGGGTCCCGTTGTCTCCGCCTACCGTATAGGGAAGCTGGAGAATCTCGTACGGATACCCGCTGTCGTCGAGCTTCCTCATGAGCTTCAGCAGCTTTTCGTCTCCCAGTCTGGTCAGGTCCCCCTCGTGGAAACTCGAGTAGCCCGCGCCGGCCACCCACATCAGTACTTTTTCCCCACCGGATTGAGATTTCCAGTAGAAGGGTTTGTCGCCCCAATCCTGAAGCACGTAGCCGATGCGATCGCCGGTGTTGGGGGCGCTGGCGAAGTACTTGACGCCACTGTGTGCCAGCGCGGACACAATGCCCCAGCTAAAGCCGGGAACGTCCGAGACAAGAGCAGTCGTGATGGGCACCTGGTATTGCGCCGTGATGCGGCGTGCGTACTCCGTGAAGTGATTCATCTCGGCTGCGCTTGCAAGTCCTGTGAGCTCGTTGGCGTAGAGGGCGTTCAGACCAATGCTGCCGCTGCGTATCGCCTGAATCACTTCCTGGCGTTTCTGCTCAGAAGCTTGTTGCAAGTATCCCTCGAGCGGCCACATGACTTCCAGGTTCCACTTGAAGCGGGCATCAGGCGGGTACTTTTCGGTTTGATGAATGAGTTGGAGCGCCTGGTCGAGGTTTTGCCATTGCTCCTTTTCAATCGCCGGTTGGAGATCGGTGTAGCCGATGTCGTTGTGCGAGTAAGATAGGAGGTAGATTTCACGCCGCTTGACCGGCTTTACTCGTAAAGTCGTCCGTTCAGCCACCGCCCCGTTGATCTTGAACACCACCGGAATCTCATGCTCGGAATCCGCCGCCGGTACGGACACGTAATTAATGTTGGCGCCGATATCGAGCTTCTGCTTGATCAGCACGGAACCGCCAAGGCTTACGGTCATCGATCGGCCTTCCTGCAGATTGTCGAAACTCAGCCGCAGGTACTGCCGGTGCTCTCCGGCCTCGCGGGCAAGCGCGGGCTCCGCGCGCAAGCTGGGAGTGAAGCGGAAGGCGTATTGCAACGTCATATACCAGTCGACGCTGTCCGCATCCTGCCCGGTCACTCGCAGCGTCAGGGGCGCGCCCGGCTTGACCTCGCTCCTGGGGACCCTCAGGCGCATATAGCCGAAAAGGTCCCCCACGCGATCCACCGTTGCGGCTTGAAATGAAAGCTCGGCGCCTTGTTTTCCGGAAGCTCTCCAGTTGTTGGCGTTTTCGTCCTTCAGGTTTTGAAAGGTGAACCAGCGTTCCCCGTTCACATAGAAATCGAATTTGTGAACTTCCTTGCCGGGCCATCCCTCGCGCTCGAGCCCGGCGAGCCAGACCAGCTCGTAGAACTCGTCCCGGGTCGTCTCCGGCAATGGATCGGTTTCCCAGGATATGGAAGGCGCTTCCCGGTTGGCGCGGACGAGCAAGGCCGAATCCGCATCCGGGTGCGACGAATGATAGGGGAGCACCTGGCCGTCCAGAGTTTTTCTGTAGCCGTTGATATAGGCGGCTCCGCTCTGACTTTGGTTGACTTCAATGACAATGGCAGGCGTTTCCGCTTTTCTGCCGCAGGACGCGGTCAGAATCATCGCTGCCAGTAGGATCCAGGAACAGTTGTGATCTCGGCGCTTCATAAAACCCTCCTCGAGCGCATGATCCTCGATGGGCGAGACGTATATCATAGTGCGAAATTTCCTACGTCACCAAAATTGGTTTCAGGCAACTATTTCCCTCATTTCCAGGCCATTACCGGCAAACCGAACCGTCCCCGAATTTAGTGAAATAGTTGCCTGACATAAATTTCGAATGACCGACTGTTGCTTAATGTGCTCTAACGAAGGATAATTCTGAATGATAGAGACGCGCGAAACTCAGGATCCTCCTGTGCTCCTCGTTTTCGGGCGGCAGAGAGAATCTTGCGGCCGGACCGCTGTCATCAGGTGCTCGCGCATATGTCGGATGAACACAGGTCAGAGCCATCGAGAAAGGCTCCCTCGCACACGCAGGGCGCAGAGTCCACCATGCATCGCGAGAGCCTTGCGTCACAAGAATATGCCCCGCAAGGGCTTCATCCTGAAGCTTCAGCTGCTGCGCAGCGCTCTGCCGACTACGCCGCCAGCCTGCGAAGAATCCGCATCCTGCTGGCCGATGACCACAAAATCATGCGCCAGGGATTAATGGCGCTGCTCGGATGCGAGCCGGATCTCGAAGTGGTCGGAGAGGCTGCCGACGGCCAGGCAAGCGTGGAGATGACCCTCTCCATCCGGCCTGACGTGGTGGTCATGGATGTCGGCATGCCCGTCCTGAACGGTGTCGAGGCAACCAGGATCATTACCTCCGAGATCCCGGGCATTCGCGTAATCGGTCTCTCAATGTACGACGAGGCCAGCCGTGCTACCGCCATGATCGACGCCGGAGCGGCTGCGTATCTGAACAAGGCCGGCCCGTCGGAAGAATTGATCTCCACCATTCGGTTCCTTGGACGTAAGCCCTGAACAAGATTGCCTTCCGCACTACAGGCCCGGGATCTTATCTGCGTCGAAAATAAAATCTGATTCACGAAGTTTTTTTGCAGCCCGCGCATGAGAGGCTGCATGCGAACTGCATAATTTGTAAACAGTCAACGCTTAACAATTCAACATCTCCGGAAGCTGTTCAATATCAGTAAATTAAGACAGATCCCGAGAATTTCTGACGCGCATTGTTGAATTAATCAACAACGGACAAGTCAGAGCCTCACTCCGGTCCCAGAAATAACTGACAGTAAATATCTGACAGGGTTAGTGTTATAAGATTTTCTCCTCACGGCCGCAGATTGGCACAGATCTTTCTTATACAAATGTGCCCGATTCTTTCGAAACACGCAGAGTAGAGGATCGCAGCCATTAGGGAGCCGGTGCATGGCCGCAATATACGTTATTGCAACAATTCTCGCGTTTCTGGGCATTGATCTGATTATTCATGGACCTATTGCCAGGATTCGGGCGTATGCCTCCATGAACATTTCTGCCAAGGTGCAATTGTCCCTACTACGCCTTCCGGAGGATGTTTTTTTTGCCAGATCTCATACCTGGTTGAGCCTTTCTCCTTCTGGAAAGGTGAGATTAGGTGTGGATGATTTCATTGCCAATCTCTTTGAGAAGGCGGAGGTCACCCTGGTCAAGAGCGCTTGGAACCACGTTGAAGTGGGGGAGCCGGTCCTGGTTCTCTCTGAACATGGGCGGGCGTTGACTGTGCGGGCCCCCATCAGCGGCGAAATCGTCTCGATTAATGAGAAGCTGGAGGGGCAGAGAGGATTGAAGCGTGCGGGTCAGTTCAGTGATGGCTGGGCTTACACGATACAGCCAGGCGAGCCTGCGCAGCTGCGCAAATTGATGTCTGGCGGTGAAAGTCGCTCGTGGATGTCGGACGAAACGGGCCGGCTGCGCGATTTCTTCACAAACGCAATCAGCAACGGGATGCTCTCGCCCGTGCTGCAGGACGGTGGCGTTCCTGCTCGGGGAGCGCTGCTCACCCTGGATGCAGAAGACTGGAAGCGTTTCGAGCAACTATTCCTGCAGGTGAGGTAGTTGATTAGGGATTGGAGATAGAACGACCAGGAACGTAAAGTGCGGTCCCGGAGGCTTGGACCGAGGATGTTGCCCTCGGGTCACAGCAGTCAGAGACGGCCATATCATAGGTGAATTCATGGATGCCCTGAAAAAGTGCTCCCTTATTCCGCCGGACGAGCAGCGCTGCGTTTGGATGGAGGCCGGTGTCCTCTTCTATCGACTTTGCGACCGGAGGCAGGATTGTGACAACTGTCCCTTGGACGCGGCAATGCATAGACGAGTAGCCGTCACTGTTGAGTCGACAAGCGCCGGCAGCCCGGGTGCTTCTGATGCCGGCTCGCAGGATACACTGCTGGAAGGGCTCCGATACAACCGGGGCCACTGGTGGGCGCAACGGCTGAGAGAGCATCTCTTTCGACTTGGCATTGAGCCAGGTCTGGCTGATGCGCTCCCGGATATCAAAGGAGTGGTTCTCCCGTCGCCAAGGCAACGCCTGCGGAAGGGTCAAGCCTGCATTTGGGTGGTCCTGGATGGAGGGACCCTGCCCCTCGAAGCTCCGCTCGACGGCGTCGTGCTTGCAGTGAATCCCGATCTGATTGCAGAGCCTTTTCTGCTTTGTCAGGAACCGTTTCAGGCCGGCTGGCTCTGCGACCTGGAGGCGGACGACGAGGCCGTGGCAACCGCGGGATTGATGTCGGCCGACGAGGCGCGCATGAAATATGCGATCGACCAGAGTAGGTTCACCGCATCTCTCGCCGCCGCTCCGGGGAGCAGACGCCAGCCCGTGGGGATCACGCTTGCCGACGGGGGACAGAGGATGCGGAACATCGCAGACATCCTCGGCCCCAACCGATACCTTGCGCTGGTGCGCCGGCTTTGCAGCTACAAGAAATGAGGGAATGGCGGCATCTGGCAACCTCCAAGGCTCAAAGAGCTCGAAGAATCTCCAGGGAAGCCTATCGGATCGGAGGGCGTCGGCTTCTGTGCCCCTAGTGCCGCTTTTCCCCTTGCTGCAGGGCCACTACCCGCTCCATACTCTGCACTCGATACTCAGCTCTCGGGTTTCGTGATAGGATCCGCGTATCTATGCGATTTTTTCACACGTTGACTTTTCGCGTGCTGGTAGGATCCTGTCTACTGCTGATCATTCTGTTCGGTTACTACGCCCTCTTCGCCGTGAGATTTCACGAGAGGCAGATGATGGATCAGGTGATCGACAGCGCCGCGACCGTGAGCGACATCATCAAGAACTCCATGCACTACAGCATGCTGGAGAATCGCAGCAAAGATGTGAAGGAGATCATCGACAGTGTCGGGCATGAGCCTGAGGTTGAGGGCATTTATATCTACAACAAACGCGGCGAGATAATTACCTCGACCAACAAGTCTGAGGAAGGCACGGTCGTAGACATGAGAGCAGAGGCATGCTTCGTCTGTCACGCCAGCGCCCAGCCATTGCAATCGGTTCCACGGGAGCGCTACCGGATCTACGTCGGGATGCAAGGATATCGGGTGCTCGGCTGGATCAACCCGATCCGCAACGAGCCGTCATGCTCGAACGCGGAGTGCCATGCCCATCCGCCGGATCAAACCGTGCTCGGTGTGCTGGACGTACGCATGTCGCTGCAAAAAGGCGATATGAACATCGCCGATGCGCGCCGTGAGCTCGTTTTCTATGCCGTGATCGGCACGGCGATCGTGGCGCTTTCCTCCGGCATTTTCCTGTTTGTGACCGTGCACCGCCCGGTCCGAAAGCTGCGCGAAGGTACGCGGCAGATCTCGGCCGGCCACCTTGACCATCGGATTTTCCTAGCCTCGAAGGACGAGATCGGCGATCTCGCGCGTGCATTCAACGAAATGACGAAGAACCTGGAAAATGCCGAACGGGAAAATCGGCTCTGGTCGCAGACGTTGGAGACGCGCGTCGACGAAAAGACCGCCGAGTTGAAGCAGATACATGAGCAGATCCTGCAGATAGAAAAAATGGCCTCGCTCGGCAAGCTCTCGGCCACGGTGGCGCACGAGTTGAACAATCCGCTCGAGGGGATCCTGAACTACTGCAAGCTGATTTCGAAAAGGCTGAAGAAGCTGGAACCCACGCAGGCTGTGCAATCGACGCTGGAGGATCTGGACCTCGTCATCAGCGAGGTTCAGCGGTGTGGAAACATCGTGAAAAACCTGCTTCTGTTCTCGAAGCGCCAGGTCGGCGAGTTCGGCCTGGTTACTGTCGCGGCGATCGTGGATAAGGCGGTCCGTCTGATGCAGCACCACTTCAAGATTTCCAATGTCCGATTCCAATCTGAAATCGCCGTTTCCGATGCGACGATCATGTGTGATGAAAATCAAATCCAGCAGGCGCTAATCGCTCTCTTCGTCAACGCAGTCGAAGCCATGCCGCAGGGTGGCGATCTCCGAGTTGCCGTGGCGCCGGACTCCTCGGGCGGCGTTCGCATGAGCGTTGCCGATACCGGGACAGGGATTTCCCGTGAGGACATCCCGCATCTTTTTGAGCCCTTTTTCACGACGAAAAAAGAGGGGAAGGGTGTCGGCTTGGGCTTGTCGGTAGTTTACGGTATTCTGGAGCGTCATGAAGGAACGGTGTCGGTAGAATCCGAGCCAGGCAAGGGAACGGTGTTCACGCTCATCTTTCCCCCGCCGGGCATGCACCGTCCCAGAGTCGAGGGAGGAGAGGCCGTTTCGTAAGTCGCGGCCGTATCTAGAGGCACTATGAGCAATCGGACATCCATACTCATTGTTGACGATGAAAAGATTGTGCGGGAATCGCTGACGAAGTGGTTCCTCGAGGATGGCTTTAACGTGGGGGCCGCCGAAGACGCTCCCGCGGCCCTCCGCCAGCTACAGGCTCAGCAGTGGGACATAATCCTGCTCGATATCAAAATGCCGGGAATGGACGGCATGGAGCTGCAACAGCGGATTTGCGAGATCGACCCTCTGGCCGCGATCATCTTCATTACCGCGCACGCGTCTGTGGACACTGCCGTCCAGGCGCTCAAGGCCGGCGCTTTCGATTATGTGACCAAGCCCGTGGATCCGGATTATCTTTCCCACCTTATCCACAATGCGATCAAGCATCGAGCGCTGCTGCAGGAGAACATCAAACTCAAGGAACAGATCGCGGAGTTTCCCAGGCTCGACGAGATTGTGGGCTCGGCGCCGGTCATGCAGAAGGTTTTCGAGCTGATCGAGACCGTAGCCAAGACGGACACGACGGTCATGATCCGCGGCGAGAGCGGCACAGGCAAGGAATTGATCGCGCGCGCGATCCACAGCAACAGCGAGCGGCGCTACTTCCCGATCGTGACCATCAACTGCGGCGCCATGCCGGAGGGAGTTCTCGAAAGCGAGCTCTTCGGCCACGAACGCGGCGCTTTCACCGGGGCGCAGTACCGGCGCAAGGGAAAGCTCGAACTTGCCGACCAAGGCACTCTCTTCCTGGACGAGATCGGCAACGTGGGCATGAAAACGCAAATGGACTTGCTGCGAGTGATTGAAACCAAGCAGTTCACCCGCGTAGGCGGCAACGACACAATCAAGGTCGACTTCCGCGTCATCTGCGCCACCAACATGGACCTCGAAAAAGCGGTACATGAAAACACGTTCCGGGAGGATCTGTACTATCGCCTGAATGTTTTCTCGGTCTTCGTGCCGCCCCTGAGAGAACGCAAGTCCGACATCCCCCAGCTCGTCAACTATTTTGTAAAGAAGTACGCCCAGGCCATGGCCAAGCCGATATTTTCGATCTCTGCCGAAGCCATGGACGTGCTGGTGCGCTACAACTGGCCGGGCAACGTCCGCGAGCTGGAAAACGCGATCGAACGCGCCATGGTCGTGGGCAAGCCTCCCGTCATCGTTCCCGAAGATCTGCCCTTCCGGCTCTCGGACAAGAACAACATGCCGCACACGGGTTCGCTCTCTGCGGTCGAAAAAGCCCACATCACCCAGATCCTCGAGCAAAGCAACTGGAACATTTCCCGGTCCGCCGAAATCCTCGAGATCGACCGGGTCACGCTGTACAACAAGATTCACAAGTACGGCCTGAGGAAGCCTTAGGTGCCACGCGAGATCAATATCCTCAACGGGTCCTTCCTGGAGCCGGTGAGATTGGACGTCATCTCGCGCCGGCTCGAACTGACCTTTTCCGCGCCCGTCAATCTGATCCGGGCGAATCTAGACCTGCGCGCAGCCTACGACTCGTCGCGTCGCCAGGCTCATTCCACAGAGTTGCTCTCGCAGATCCTGAACGGAACGTTCGATGTGAGATGCAAGCGCATTGGAATCGTGGACGTGGACCTTTTCATTCCCGTGCTCACGTTCGTCTTCGGGGAAGCTCAGCTGCGCGGAACCGCCGCCATTGTCTCGACGCACCGGCTGTCGAATCAATTCTACGGCCTGCCGCGCGACGAAGATCTCATGATTCGCAGGCTCGAAAAGGAGATGGTGCATGAACTCGGCCATACGTTCGGCCTTTTGCATTGCCATCAGTTCGAGTGCGTGATGCGCGCCTCCACATACGTCGAGGAGATCGATCTGAAGCAGAACCATTTCTGCGATATCTGCTGCCGCCAGATGTTACGGGTGACGGGTGGAGGGTGACGGAGCAGTATCATTGGTCATGCTTCGTTTGTCGGTTCCTACAGCGGGTAGATGTCCGGCCGGCGATCCGGCAGAAAATGCCTGCGCGCCGAACACTCCTTCAGCAGGGAGAAATCAAGATCGGAGTAAAGGATGTAATCCTGTCCCGCCGGTGCCCGGGCGATGACCCTGCCCATCGGATCGGTGACGAAAGACTCTCCTGCAAAAGTCAGGAGTTCTTCAGGACCGACGCGGTTTGCCAGCGCAGTGAAATAGCCGCTTTGAAATCCGGCCACTTGAAGCTCCGCTTCGTACACTCCCGGCGGCCACTCTGCGATGGACCCCGCCTGCGGTACCGCCACAATTTCGGCCCCTTTGACTCCGAGTCCCCGCATGTACTCCGGAAAATGCCGGTCATAGCAGATGGCCACGCCAAGCCTTCCAACGGCGGTCTCGTAAACGGCGGCTCCATGATCGCCCGGATGATAGAAATCGGTTTCGCAAAAGCAGGGGCTGTCGATGATGTGAATCATTCTCGTTACGCCGGCCAGTCGGCCGTCGGCGTCCAACACCGGGGAGGAGTCATAGGTGCGGCCGCCGCTGCGTTCGTAAAGGTTGAGCACGACCACGACTCCGAGTTTTTTCGCGAGGCCTGCGAACAGGTCCGTCGTCGGCCCCGGTATCGTTTCCGCCCAGGGCTCCGGCTGTTCACCGCGCCTTCGCTGCGGAAAAAAGCGCAGAAACGCCAGCTCAGGAAACACTGCCAGACGGGCGCCGCCGGCTGCCGCTTGCTCGAGTGCAAGGGCTCCGCGCTTGATGTTCTCTTCGCGATCCGTAGTTGCGTGTTGTTGAATGAGAGCGATTTTCATGGTTGCTGGACTCCCCCGTTGTTTGCTGCCCGTGTCGGGTTTCAGTCCGACAATGGAAATCTAAACACGAAGTCCCCCTGCGTCGCAAGGCGTTAACGAACCGGGCGTGTGAAGGGTGTTGCCTGACCATGCCCAAGGAAGTTATATTGACCCAGAACGTGCGTGCATCCGCAACGCGCAGCCCGGAGCGCGCGCGTCAGGCATATCACGCACGTCAGCCGCGAGGCCCTTTTCCTATTATGGATTCAGAAAAAACAGAAAGCGCACCTGCCGGGGAAGTTCCTCAATACACCCTGGTCGCTACCCCGGATGGGTTTCAGCGTATCCTCGAAGCTCTTGTTCCGGCTTCCCGCGCGGCGTTCGACATAGAAGCCGACAGCCTCTACCACTATTTCGAGAAAATCTGCCTGATTCAAATATCGACCGACCAGGAGACCTTCGTCCTTGACCCGCTGGCTGTAAGGGACTTGAGCGGATTCGCACCGATCATGGATGATCCCGCGGTGGAGAAAGTGTTCCACGCGGCCAGTTACGACATCCTTTGTCTGCGGCGGGACTACCGATTCTCGATCAAGAACCTCTTCGACACCCATCTTGCCGCGCTGCTTTTGGGATACGAGCAACTGGGACTGGACGCGCTACTCGAGAGGCTTCTGGGCATAGCGCACTCCAAGCGCCGCCAACGAGACGACTGGTCGCGGCGGCCTCTGGTGCCCGAGCAATTGGAGTATGCCGCGATGGATACTCATCACCTGCTGCAACTGCGCGACCTGCTCGAAGCACAACTTGAAGAGAAAGGGCGCTTGTCCTGGGCCCAGGAAGAATTCAGAGCCTTGGCCGGACTTGAGACTGCAGAGCGCGAGTTTGATCCGGAAGGATTCCGGCACATTAAGGGGAGCCGCGAACTGACCCTGCAACAGCTGGCCGTAGTGCGTGCGTTGTATCTGCTCCGCGACCGCTATGCCCGGGAAATGGACGTCCCTCCGTTCAAGGTGGTGAACAATTCGGTCTTGCTTGATCTGGCCCGCAGGCCGCCCCAGTCCGCGCGCGAGATGTTCAGACGGTCCGGAATCTCATTTCGCGTGGCGCGAAGGTTCGGCGGCGAGATCTTTCGAACCATTGAAAAGGCTCGCTCGGAAGACCCTGCGTCCCTGGTGCTGCCGGCGCGGAGTGCGAACAAGGCGCCTCCGCGAGAGGCCAAAGCGCGATTGGAACTTCTACGAGTCTGGCGCCGCGCCAAAGCAGAACAACTTCAATTGCACGTTGGCGTCGTTTTCCCTGGGAATCTCCTGGAAGCGCTTGCACTGTTTCCCCCCGCGGACCTGGACGCGCTCCAGGCCGTCGCGGGAATGCGCAACTGGCGTGTGCGAGAATTCGGCGAGGAAATTTTGAAGGTACTCCGAAAAAAGATAGTGACTCATGACGCATGAAATCGGACGCACGACGTGCAATGAGTGGGGTTAAAACTGTGTCGCAGCGTCGCCTGTCCCGTGCCACCGGAGCGGCGCCGCCAGCTTCTCAGGGCTTTGAAACTCTTGAGATCTGGCGTCTGAGTTTCTTGTTTTCGCGGAGGTGCCGGAGATCGCCGGCTAGAGATGCATGGTTGAGAATCGGATCATGATTTACGTAGGCGCCCAGAGAGAGCCCTAAGACATAACCAGCTTTTCTCAATCTCCGGCAGTACGCGGCAGGACTGCCGCCGTTATCATCTTCTCCCAGCAATCCCACGTCTTCTACTGCCCGCCTGCGGAGGACGGCGCAGGAAAAGCACAACGTGTTTTCCACCAGAATGCCTGTGTTTTCGAAGTGGTACTGCAGAATCAGGCTGCGCTCGTGAATGTCCTCCGTTAAGAAGCGAGGAATCTGTGGAACCAAGTTTTCACGCACGCGCTCCGCGCATTGCCAGTGATGGTCATCGGAGTGGAGCGGGCCGACAGCCCCGATTCTGGGGTGCGTGTTTAAAAAGGAAATCATGTTTCCCAGCCAACCCTGTGCGAGCTGGATGCCGGTGTCCAGGAAGACCAGGCAGGGATTGCAGCCGATCTGGATTCCCTGATTGATGGCACCGCTCCATCCGCGGTCTTCACGATTGCGGACAATGGTGATGGCGCGTGCGTAGATCTTGTGCAGGTCGGCGGTCTCATCCGTCGAGGCGTTGTCGACGACGTAAATGTGAAATGGAGAATCGGTGCAGCGATAGATGCTTTCCAGCAAGGCCCGCGTGCGAGCGTAAAGGTTGTGCACCGGAATGATGATGTCTGCCGCGTCCTGATCTGAAGAAGGCTGCATAGCTCGATCCCATCGTCGTGCGAATTCGTGAAACATCGAAGTTCAGAATTACATATCGACAACGGGGACAAAATCTGAATCATTTCGCGTGTTCGATCCGGTATTGACGGAGCCTGGAGTCTAACGCGGCTCAAGCAGAACGACAGTCGGGTTTCAGTGGCAGCAACAATTGACGGCGTAGTCTAGTGAATGGGGAGGCTCCTCTGATGCCTCGGAGGGTGTCCCGTCACGAAAGGCTTTCAATGCCCGGAACAGCTTCTTTTCGCAATGCTGGAGGATTTGCGTTACTTCGCTTGGACACAGGGCCAACAGCAGAGAGACTTCCTCGACGGGACGGCCATGATAATGAGTCTCAACGAACACCCGGCGTTGAACCTCCGGCCACGACTGCACGACCCCCACGATAACCTGCGATAACAGATCCCGTGACGGCTCGAATCCAAATCCACCGGTTGCCATGGCGATTCCTCCCATCCCTGGTTCCAACTCCCGCACGTTTAATACTGCTTTAGACGCAGTTTTGTTCGAAAAAGTTTTCTCAAGATTATTCCCGTTTCTCCGATCTAGTTAGTAAGGCGACTGCGGAGGATCAATGAAAACATGCGACTTTGAAAAGCTGGTTGCATTTCTGGACAAACGGCTCAACATAGATGCGAAGCTTGATGTCCTGGATCACCTGGATCATTGCGACATTTGCAGGGATGCCGTTTTTCACATCGCGCGCGATCGGGACGCGAACCTGTTCTACTACCGGCCCCAAAAGGCGGAAAAGACCCTGGCAAGGTGAAAAACCGATTCAGTCGGGCTTCTGAGCGTAGTAGCCTTTGCGCGCGCGGATGCGCACGTCCGGCATTCTGCAACGAAGCTCTAGCGAGCGATACGTCCCATCGTGTGCCTGCTTCGTCGATCGGTAGGCGAGGCTGTACTGACCCCGCAAATCCTGGCTGATTGCCTGGAAGGCACGTCTGATTTCAGTCGCCCTGGCCTGAGGCGAAAAGAAACTGCCTCCGGTCCCCTCCGCGAATTTCCTGAGTACATCAAAACTGTTGTGGCTTTCGCCGCGCACACCGATTCCATAGATGAGCACGTCGTTTCGCTGCGCTGCTTCGATGGCCTCCTTCTCAGTAGACTTGCTGGAAGTGTCAGTGCCGTCGGTAATTATGACCATCACCTTGCGTCCGATTTCGGCCTTGAGTTTTTCATCTGCCGCAAGGTAGACGGCGTCATAAAGTGCAGTGCTGTTGCCCGAGCGCAGGGTGTCGAGGGCGGCGGTCAGCCGGCTCACATCTTCCGTAAAATCCTGAACCAGATTAACCTCGGAATCGAATTGGATGATAAGCGCAAGATCACTGCCTTGGTGCAGCACGTCCTTGAAAAACTCGGCCGCGGTCTGTCTTTCGTATTCCAATTTGGTTTTCATACTCCCGCTTGTGTCGACGAGCAGCGCGATTGTAAGTGGAGTTTCCGAACCATGAGTCCAGTCGTTGAAGTATTCGATCTGCTGCGGCCGTGTGTCCTCGAAGATCTGAAAATCTGCAGCCTTGAGCCCCGATATCGCTTTGCCGTTGCGGTCGGTTGCGGTAAAGACGACATTGACAAGCTCGACCGTCGTCCGAAAGGTAGCTTTAGGTTGCTGTGCCGGGGACTGGGTCGATGGGCGGGTTGACGGAAGTGTCAACGACAGGGCCGCCAGGACAATCGCGTATTTGCAGATCATGCCTATAATTAGAGGCGCGGAGGCGTGAGAAGTTTCATGAACGGAGGAACAAAATGCGGGAGCAGCTGTCGCAGACGTGAATCTCCTCCGTTCTGAGCAGGTCGGCAAACACTTGCGGGCGGATGCGCACGTGGCAGGCGGAACACAGTTCCTCTTTTGCCTCTGCGAGCGCAATTCCTTTGCGCGCGTCGGCTATGCGCCGGTAGCGTTCCAGCAGATCGATGCTGATTTGCCGCTCCAGAGCTGTTTTTTCATCCACGAGCTTCGCAGCCTCCTGTTCGATGACCGGAGCTGCCTTTTCCGTGGCGCGTATCTGTTCCGCGAGTTCGGATTCCTTGGATTTGAAGATCCTCGCCTCCTCCTCCAGCGCGCCCTCCATCGATTCAAGCTGCTCCATGATTTCGAGGATGCCGTCTTCGGCAATGCGGATCTGATCATCCGCCGCCTGGATTTCATGGAGCATGGCGGTGTACTCCTTGTTGGTCTTTACCGCCATAAGCTGGTCCTTGAGGCGGGAGAGCTTCGTCCTCATCAGCTCCACGTCGCTCTCGCGCGTGCGTCGCTGTTTTGCCAGTTCCTGAATGCGCGTCAGGTGATTCTGGTAAGCCTCGCTCGCCTGCTTGAGTTCGTCCTGATAAGCCTGAATCTTTTTGGGGGTTTCGGAGATTTGTTTGCGTAAGGTGCTGATTTTCTGGTCGATGTCTTGCAGGGCAATCAAGTTGCGGAGATCGGGATTCACCTGCGTGCCCCCTCCGCCTGCTCCCGGGCAGGAGAGGATGCTGTCCTGAGGCATTCAGGCTGCGCCTGCCGACCGGGATGTCCTTGATGTGGAGAAACCTTCATCATTTCGCCAATCATGAAAGGGAATGGTAATATACCCAACTGCCCGACGGCTGTCAACGCATTGGCGGCCCCAGGAGGCAATAAGGGGCATGAGAGCAGTAATCCAGAGAGTCGAGCGCGCGTCTGTCACGGTTGGAGGCGCGGAGATTGCTCGTATCGGCAGAGGCATTCTGGCCCTCGTGGCCATCGAGCGTCGGGATTCGCTTGTCGATCTCGAGTGGATGGCAAAAAAAATCGTTGAGCTGCGCATCTTCGACGATGATGAAGGCCGCCTGAACCGCAGCCTGCTGGAGGTAGCTGGTCAGCTCCTTCTGGTCTCGCAATTCACGCTTTACGGCGACTGCCGCAAGGGACGCCGTCCTTCATATTCCGATGCCGCCCCTCCGGCTCATGCACAGGAACTCTACCAATCCTTTGTCGGCTTGGCGCGCCGGTACGTGCCGGATGTCCAGAGCGGGCAGTTTCAAGCCAGCATGGAGGTAGAATTGATCAACTCCGGTCCCGTCACGCTGATCATCGACACCCCCCGACAAAGTACTGAAATCTGAGTGCTGATCCGCTGGCTCAACGATCATCGCCGCATTGTCAAAGGCTACCCTTTGAGGTAACCTCCAGTGATTTGAAAGCGGGGCTTTGTGGGAACCGACAATTCACGCAATCTGCTCATCGATGCCGATGACACCCTTTGGGAAAACAACGTCTATTACGAACGTGTCATCCACCAGGTGCTCGCGCTGTTGTGTCACAACGGTGTCGATGCCTCCGGCTTCAGGGCAAAGCTCGATGATATCGAGCGCAAGCGCATCCCTACCCATGGTTATGGCACGGTGAATTTCACGCACTCGCTTGTCGAAACCGTGCGGGGCTTCTTGCCGGCGGACTCTTATTCCGGCCTCCCCTCGCAGGTCGAGGAACTGTCTCTGTCGATTCTCCATCACCCTTTGGAAATACTCGATGGCGTCCCCGAAACACTGGCCTACTTGTCCCTCCGCCATCAGTTATTCCTCGTGACGAAAGGAAACCCGGAAGAGCAAGCGCGCAAGATCCGGGAATCGAACCTTCAGAACTACTTCCACGGCGTCGAGATCCTGCCGGAAAAGAACGTGCATGCGTACACGCAAATTCTCAGCCGTTATGAATGGGAAGGGACCTGCTGCTGGATGATCGGGAACAGCCCGCGTTCGGATATCAATCCTGCCCTTGCAGCGGGCATGCATGCAGTCTATATTCCCCATCCGCACACGTGGACCCTGGAACACGAGGAGCCGGCCGTACACCCTCACCTTCTCGAACTCGAGAAGTTTTCGGATCTGAGACTTCACTTTTAGGAGCGTCTGCTTTGGCGATCCTTCTGAGGTTTCTTGCCATTCTCTGGGTTCTCTGGGCGATACTGAGAATATTTCGTTTCCCGAAACGGAAACCACAGGCTCAGCCGCGGCCCGACCCTGGCACAGCAGCGTGCCAGGACACGGTCAAGGACCCGGTTTGCGGCATGTACATGGATCCAAGACTCGCCATTCGCACGCCCGGCAAAGAGGGGGACGTCTTCTTCTGCTCCGAGGAGTGCCGGCAGCGCTATCTCAACCGCCCTTGAAGGGGGTCACATCTTCAATATTTAATATTTGGCGAATAGTTGGCCGGGATAAACCCGCATCGTGGCATCAACACCAGCAGCATCGCCGGAGGCTCGCACAACTTCAGGCACCGACGGCAAAGTTCGACTCTCTTCTATTCGGTACGCTCCCAGGCCGTCAATTCCGCGACCGCATGTTGGAATTTCCGTCGCGTTTCGCGAATGACGAATTCCACGTTCTTCGGTGCATCGAGCATGACGAAATGTGGACCCAGCAGATCGCGGAGGGCATCCAGGGTCATGTAGGGCTCACCGCTCTTGCGGAAGCCGCCGAGCCAATTCTCCTTCTTGGTGAATTCCTCCAGCCAGGTATAAGGCGACGTAATCACAAGAATACCCCCAAGATTCAGCCGTTCGTGAATGGTCTCCAGAAATCTCTTGGGGTCATAGAGCCGATCGATCAGATTGGCGGCCAGGACCAGATCGTAACCTGTGAATTGCGGCTTGAGGTTCGTCGCGTCGCCCTGGAAGAACTCCACTTGGTCTGCCACGCGGTCCAGTCGCATTTCAGACAAGCGAGCTTCGTGGTAAGAAACCACATCGCCTTCCTCGACGAGCTCGAAATACACATTGCCCTTTTCCTTGAGTTGCAGCGCGACCCGGATGAATCGGGCTGAGAAGTCAATACCGGTTATGAGATCGAACTCCTTGGCCAGCTCGAACGACGCCCTCCCTACGGCACAACCCAGGTCCAGGGCCTTGAATCGCGGGCGCCCTCGCGTGTATTGGAAACAAGCCGCGGCACATTGCGCGGGGAAAGAGGGAACATCGAAATAAGTTTTGCCGTAATGGGCTTCACAGTACTGCGAAACGGCGGAATCCGTCTCGTACATCGCTTCACGCATCGTGAGCGGCTGCTCCGACTGCACATAACGCAATCCCGCGTGTTGAAAAAAATGCCGGCGAAACGCGTAGCGGCAGTCGCGGGTCGCCTCGTTACCGGTGGAAATCCACGATCCACCTTTGATCAGGTTGTGCTGCGTATCAAAAGTCGGGGTCGAGAAGTCATCATAATACGGATGAACCTGAAACCCGTCAAAACCTGTAATCGGCGTTTCAGTCCACTGCCAGACGCTGCCAACTATGTCGAAGAATTCCCCGAATGAGAAGTGATTCACCGGGCAAGGCGAGGCCCAGTGTTCCAGATTGATGTTCCCAGGGGCTTTCTGCCAATAGGGCTGGTCCGGGATGTCGTGCAGGTCTCGCAGTCGATACCATTCGGCCTCCGTGGGCAGCCGTATGGGTTTTCCGGTCTTGCGCGCCAGCCAGTTGCAGAATGCCTTGGCCTCGAGGTAATTCACCTCGACCGGCCAATCCCACGGCATGTCGATGATCTGCGCCATGGTCCGTAAGCGGTAGCCGCCAGACGACTCGATCCAGAACAGGGGGTGCCTGGCTTTGCTGTAGCCGACCCATTTCCAGCCCTCGCGCGTCCAGTAATCCTCTTGTTCGTAGCCCCGCTCTTCGACGAAACCGAGGTATTCGTGATTCGAAACCAGATAACGGCTGGCCGAGAAGTCCCACACTTCGTTTTCCTGGCACCCAAATTCGTTGTCCCAGCCATAAAGCGGGTCGTCCTTGGACTTACCCAGAACGACGCGCCCTCCGGCGACCGGAATCATTTCGTTCTGCGGCGCCTCGCCCGTCTCGGGACAGATGCTCCAAAGCGGCAGTTGCCTGACCATCTCGATCGGAAGCCGGCGAATGATGACCGAGGAGGTTTCCAAGTGGATCCTTTGGTGTTCAATCCCCATCAGGATCACCCAGAACGGATTGTCCCAGTTGATGGGCATCGTCAGGGGCATGGCCCTGATGGCTTCGTCCACAACACTGCGCACGGCGCGGCGATACGCCTTGACCTCGTCGAGTGTCGGCCAGTCGTAATGCGCAGCGTTCAGGTCATCCCAGGACATCTCATCGACGCCGACCGCGAACATGGATTCGAATCGGGGATTGATCCTTTGGTTCGTGATCTTGGCCACGATGAGCTTATTGATGTAGAAAGCCGCAGTATGCCCAATGTAAAAGACCAAAGGGTGTCGCAGAGGTTCAGGCCTCAAGTAGAAGGCATTCTCCGAGGCCAGAGTTTCGTAAAGCTGCTCGTCCAGGCTGAAGGTGGCGTGGAAATACTTCCTGATTTCCTCTCGCTTTTCGTTGGCGTCACCTTGATTGAGGATCGTGGTTCTCGTGTTTCTCAGGTCCATGGGCCCTCGACAATGCGCCTCATTTAAGGATGTCAGAAAACTAATGCATTTTAAAGCTACTGCAGCGAAGCCTGGGTCAATTGTTCTCACTTGTCTTGGTTCAACGGATGTAAAATGCGGAATCAGAAACGAAACCACATGCCTGTACCGGAGTTTGGTAATGAAGGTTCGCGCCAAGCAACGACAATTTCTTCGCCTTCAGGAGGTCCGTGGAATATTCCCGGAGCCATAAGAATGGAGGGGGATCGTGCAAAAAAAGTATGTTTTCGCCATTTCGATTGGCTTCTTGTTTCTCAGCCATCCTCTTTTCGGCAGGCAAGAAGCCGGAGCCAAGACAGACCCGTCAATCACCATGATTGCAATGGACCAGAATAAACTGACCTGTCAGTCATCTGACGGCCTGCGGGCAAACGCCGATCTGAATAAGTTTTACGATTCAATCGTTTCCGCGCTAAAAACAAAAGCCGCTGCTGGTTCATTCAAGCTTTCCTGCAATATGTATCTTGGGGGTGACATTGAGACGAGCCAGGCCACGGGCAAGCTGAAGAATGGGGTTAAAATCGAAATCGGGTCTGATGCCAAATACATCACTGCAGACATTTTTGTAGCCGTTCCTGGTTTGGCCTTCACTCCCGACGAACAAAAAGAGATGTTTGAAAAAAGCATATCCGGACTGGTCCAGTACATCAAATGCCCGGCCAAATAGCTCTTAGAAACTCCGAGACAGGCGCCAATGACGCTCAGGCAAGACTAATTGGAATTATCTTCAGCGCGTACCAAGCTCCAGGGATTACACCCCGAGGGGGTGCGCTAGGATCGCCCAGAGCGCGAGCCCGGGGAGATCGCAGAAACAAATAGCGAAAGAGCCCCGTAAAGACAGCAAAGCCAAGTTCGAGCTGGCCTACGAGATCAACGGTAAGGAGGGAATCCTTACACTCAAGCGCTGACATACGACCGCCACTGCATGTGGACTTTGACCTAGACGTAGACTTGGACTTTCCTGTCCAACGCGAGCATATGCGAGCTTGATTCCTACCAGGTCGCCGTGTGCTTCCGGAGACCCTCTCCGGCTGGCTCCTCGCTTTTCCTTGTTGAAATGAGATGTGACGCACATATAATAGTCTGGGTTGTAGGGATTTTTGTCTATTCATCGCGGCCAACAAGTGGATGTGGGAGAATTGAAAAACGCGCCTTCCTCAGAGGTTCCCCGCTTTTCTGAAGAACTGATTCACGATTGCCTCAAAATCATGGAGTCTGGGGACATCGAGGATCTTTTCGAAATCATTCCACGTATCGGTGTTCTGCGCGATCCTCGCTTTCACGAACCCCTGATCCGTTTGCTGTCCCAGAAGGATGCAAAACGGTGCGAGTTCGCCGCCTACGCCATGGGCGCTATGGGAAACCGGGAGTTTCTCGAACCTCTCAAGAAAGCCTTCCTGCAGGCCCAGAAAATAAAGGGGTTCGGCGCACAGGATTTTCTGATTGCCGTGATAGAAGCCATCGGCTCGATCGGCGATGATGCGGCAGTTGATTTTTTCCTCCCGATCCTGCAGGGTTCCGATCCGACCGGAAACGCTCGCATGTTGAAATGGATCGTCGAGTCGCTGGGCGCCATTGCCCAACAGGGAGGTCCACGCTCGATCGGCGCCTTGTTGGAAATGACCGGGCATCAGAACCCGGACCTCCGCGCCCAGGCGCTTTCAGAATTGGCAGTCGCCTATTGGCACAGGCCGAATGAGATCGAGGACTCCACTCTCAAACGGATCTATGAGTTGACGACCGATAGGGTTGCTTTTGTAGCGGAATCAGCGGTAGCAGCGCTGCAGAGTTTGGCGGATGTCGGCTGCCGGCGCGCGGAAGATTTCTTCCAAAACCAGGATGCTCCGGACAGTTAGAGGTGTTTTCTTCCCAGCCGAAACCGCAGGCTTCGCGAGGAGAGGCCAGTTCCCACGTGCTCGGTCCCAGCCTCCCCGTCAACGACTTCACTTTTTCAGTGCGGCCACAATGTCCTTGGCAATCTGAACGTTGGTCGCATCCTTGCCGATCTGGATGTACTTCTCCAACGTCTTGACTGCCTCTGCCATGGTCGCCTGGTCGCTCAACAGTAACTGCCCCAGCCTGAAGTACGCCTCGGCATAATTGGGATCTGCGGCGATTGCCTGGCGAAAAGTTTCAGCCGCATCCTTGGTCTGTCCGGCGTTCATCTGAGTGACACCAAGATTGTAGAGGCTCTGCCCCTTTGCGCCCGGATTGAGAGTGGCAGCCTTTTGAAACGCTTCCTTCGACTCAGCCGTTTTGCCCAGATTATTCAGCACCGTGCCATAGTTGATCCACAGAGCTGCATCATCCGGTTTTAGGTCAATGGCTTTCTTGTAATTGTCCGCAGATTCCTGATTGAGGCCGGCTTTTGACTGAGCATCCGCAAGGTTGGCGAGAACCGTAGGTTCATTGGGAGCCTTTTCCAGAGCCTTCTGATACTCGGCAATGGCTTCCGTGAATTTTCCCTGGTCGGCCAGCGCCCGTCCGGCTTCAAAATTGGCCTTGATCTCGCCGTACATCTTCGCCTGCTCTTTTGCCTTGGCCTCCTCCTGCTTGAGCTTTTCCTGCTCCTCAGGGGTCATCTCGAACGGGAACTTCAGGCTCGAATCTCCGGCAACCAGCGGTTTGAAGGTAACCGTGGCCATCCCTACCGCGGCATCTTTCTGATCGTACACTGGAGCGTATCCATCTGCCCGGACCACGATGAAGTAAGTGCCAATGGCCAGGTTCATGTATACCCAGTCACCCTTCTTGTCCGTCTTTGTCGTATAGAGCCGCGCGCTATTGGTCCCGCGAATCGTTATAATAGCCCCGATGACGGGTTCACCTTTGTCGTTTACGACTTTTCCGCCAAATCCACGGTTCTGGGCAAGAGCGACGGATGGCAGGATGAGAGAGAAAGCCAGAAGAAGAACAAAGTACAAGCCAAGCTTGCGAAACGGGCTGCACATATTACCTCCTTGCGAAGCCTACGTATGAAGGACTTTGCGCTATTGGTTACGGGAGCATTGTATGACCGGCTCGGATACCCTGTCAACAGACGACGATCACGCGGGTCGGTCAGGAACCCGAAAGAAAGTTCCGGATCTTCGAGAAGTCATGAGTCAAAGGCGCCGGAGGCAGGCTCCTGAGGAAGTTCCTGCCATAACTCTTCGTCAGGATTCTCTTGTCCAGCAAGGCGAGAATGCCGCGATCGGAACGGCTGCGAATCAATCTTCCCAATCCCTGCTTCAAGAGGATGATGGCCTCGGGAATCTGATATTCGTAAAAAGCATTCCCTCCAGCATCGTTCAGATGTCGAATTCTTGCAGCCACCACCGGGTCGCTGGGGACCGAAAATGGAAGCTTGTCGATCACCACGCAGCTCAACTGCTCCCCCTGCACGTCCACGCCTTGCCAGAAGCTCGCTGTGGCGAAAAGCACCGCGTTCGGGGTTCTGCGAAACTCATCCAGCAACCCGCTCTTGCTTTTTTCTCCCTGCATGATCATCGGGTAGGGTATCCGGTCGCGCAATGAACGATGAATCATTTCCATCTGGGCGTAGCTTGTGAACAGCACGAACGCGCGGCCCCGACTGGCTTCCAGAATCTTCTCCAGTTCCTCGCTGGCGCGCGCCGCCCAGCCTTCCTCGCGAGGCTCCGGAATCTCCTTGGGAACGTACAGAATCGCCTGGCGTGCGAAATCGAAGTGAGAATCCAAAATCAGCTCGGCGCATTCTTCGAGCCCCAATCGGGACCGGATGAACTGGAAGTTTCCGCCAGTTGACAGTGTTGCCGACGTCAATATCGCCGTATCTACTTGTGCGAAAAGGCGATCCGCCAGGACTGATGAAATCCGGATAGGTGACGCCCACAGAAAAACTCCGCGCCCGCGCACTTCATACCAGTAGACACTCTCAGCGGAATCCGCGCCAAGGATCGTGGTCAGCTCCTCATGCAGCTCCCCGCAGCGCCGCTGAAGCGCATCGAGGGTGTCGCTTCGGGACGGCATTTTCGCCAGCGATGATTGAATTACCGACAGCTGGGACAGCAGGCGGCGGTAAGGTTCCTCGGGTGCGTCACCCCGCTGCTGCCCGCGGCGCATTTGCCTTCCCGCACCCAGCTCGCGCAACGGAAAGCGGCCCTCCGTGCCGCGGAATGCGCCAAAGAATTCCCCGGCGGCAACTGTGAGACGGGCGATTTGATCCTGGAGAAAGGTCGAGGGGTCGCTTAATTCCGACAGCGCGCTTACGGTATCGCGTGCGAACTCGTCGAGCCGGAAGCTGCTGACCATGATCCCGAAATACTGCGTTGCGATATCCTCAAGCTCATGCGCCTCATCGAAAATGACGACCGAATAATCGGGCAAAACCTGTCCAAAGTCGCCCTGGCGCAAAGCCAGGTCGGCGAAAAACAGGTGGTGGTTGACGATGACGATGTCGGATTCCAGCGCCCGCTGCCGTACCCTGGTGACGTAGCAGGCGTCGAAGTCGCTGCACTTCTGGCCGGTGCAGGTTTCGCGGCGGGCATCCAGATGGCGCCAGAGAGCAAAGTCGTCGGGCAGATCCTTCAGTTCCGCCCTGTCACCGGTATCCGTCCTCTTGGCCCATTCCCGTATTGTTTCCAGGTGCTCGGGATCGCGGGGAGAGAAAAGATAACCTCCATTGTCAATCTCAGCCAGTTTTTTCAGGCAGAGATAGTTGCTGCGTCCTTTGACATAGCAGACGGAGAACTTTCGTCCCAGCGCCTTCTCCAGAAAGGGAATGTCCTTGAAGAAGATCTGTTCCTGCAGGTTTTTGGTGCCGGTGGAAATAATCACGCGCTGGCTGCTTGAAATGCAGGGCAGAAGGTAGGCGAGGGTTTTCCCCGTCCCGGTGCCGGCTTCCACGCACAGGTGATGACGATTCTCGATGGCGTCGGCGACTGCCTGGGCCATTTGAATCTGTCCGGGACGGAATTCGTATTTCGGGTGCACGCGCGCAATCTGGCCCTCGGGTCCCAGGATTTTTCTCAGCTCGCCAGGTGAAATCATCGCCGTCAATCAACCACGGAAGTCGGGCAGTGAGCGAATACTTTATCAGCAAACTCGATCGGGATAGAGCGGATATCTTGCGGTGAGCGCGAGAACTTCCTCGCGCACCATGCGCAGCACCGAATCGTTGGATGGCGCGCCGAGCACGCGGCAGATCATGCGCCCGATGGCATCCATCTCTTCTTCCTTCATTCCGCGGGTCGTGACCGCTGGTGTTCCTATGCGGATGCCGCTGGTGACCGTCAAGGAACTCTGTTCGAACGGAATGGCGTTCTTGTTGACGGTGATGTTTGCTTTCTCGAGCGCCTGTTCGGCCTCTTTGCCTGTGATTCCCTTTATGCGGAGGTCCACCAGCATCAGATGGTTCTCCGTACCGCCGGAAACAAGCCGGAAACCACCCTCCATGAGGCTCTTGGCCAGCCTTGCGGCGTTGGCGAGAACCTGGCGCTGGTATTGCACGAAGCTTGGTTGGAGCGCCTCGTGGAGACAGACGGCCTTCGCGGCGATCACATGCATCAGCGGACCGCCCTGGGAGCCGGGAAACACCGCTTTGTCCAGCTCTTTCGCAAACTGTTCGCGGCACATGATGAGCCCACCGCGCGGTCCACGCAAGGTCTTGTGAGTGGAGGTGGTCACAAAATCCGCGTACGGAAAGGGGCTGGGAAGCAAGCGCGCAGCCACTGGACCGGCGACATGCGCGATGTCGGCCAGACAGTATGCGCCATTGGCGTGCGCGATTTCGGCGATGCACCGGTAATCCAAAACGCGGGGGTAGGCACTGGCCCCGCATACGATGAGCCGCGGCTTGTGCTCCTCGGCGAGCCGGGCGATTTCGTCATAATCAAGCAGTTCGGTATCGGCGCGTAGGCCGTAGGAATGGAAATGGTACATTTTGCCGGAATAATTAAGCGGGTGCCCGTGCGTCAAGTGCCCGCCGTGGGAAAGGCTCATGCCAAGAACCGTGTCGCCCGGTTTGCAGATGGCCATATACACGGCGATATTGGCCTGTGTTCCGGAATGAGGCTGCGCATTCACGTGCTCCGCGCCGAACAGCTTTTTGGCCCTCTCCTGCACCAGAGTTTCCACTTCGTCGACAAACTCGCAGCCGCCGTAGTAGCGTTTACCGGGATACCCTTCCGCGTACTTGTTCGTGAATACCGACCCCGCCGCTTCCAGGATCGCTTCACTTACGAAGTTTTCGGAGGCAATGAGTTCCAGTGTCTGATTCTGGCGCCGGGTCTCGGCTGCGATCGCATTTGCGACGGCAGGATCGATCTCATTAAGAGTTTTCATCTCCATTCCCTCATCCCATATCGCGGGCAGCTAGGAAAAACAGTCTACCGCACCTTTACGCGCGCCGGAAGCCATAGAAATTGGTGACTGCCACATTGAGCTTGACTGCAGGGGCGCGTACCCTAGAATTAACCGTCTATGCAGATATTATTTTCCCAAGGAGCATGACATGCGCTGGTCCAAAACCTTCATCCCGACGCTGCGAGACAACCCCGCAGATGCGGAGTTTCCCTCGCACCAACTCCTGATTCGTGGCGGCTTTGTCCGCCAGCTTGCAGCCGGCATCTATTCGTTCCTGCCGCTGGGGCAGCGCACCGCGCTCAAAATCATGAACATCATCCGCGACGAACTGAACGCCGCCGGCGCCCAGGAGTTTTTTCTGCCCGCGCTCCATCCGGCGGATCTCTGGCAGGAATCGGGCCGCTGGAATGACATGGGCGAGAATATGTTCCGCTTGAAGGATCGCGCCAACCGGGATCTCTGCCTGGGCATGACTCACGAGGAGATTTTCACGGACATCGCGCGTAAGGAAGTCCGCTCCTACAAAGATCTGCCGCAGATCTGGTACCAGATTCAAACGAAGTTTCGCGACGAGGCGCGTCCCAAGTCCGGCCTGCTGCGGTTGCGCCAGTTCATTATGAAGGATTCCTATTCCTTCGATGTGGACTGGGCCGGGCTCGACCGCAGTTATCTCCTGCACCACGATGTGTATTGCCGCATTTTCACCCGTTGCGGGTTGAAGTTTGTGGTCGTGGAAGCGAGTTCGGGCGCCATGGGCGGCAGCCAGTCGCAGGAGTTCATGGTGCGCACGGACGCGGGCGAGGATTCCGTGGTTTCCTGTGACTGCGGCTACGCCGCGAACCTGGAGCGCGCGGTATCAAGGATCGCGAAGGTCGCCGATGCACCCGCCGCGGACGCGCCGCATGAAGTGCACACTCCCGGCCGGAAAACGATCGCCGAAATTGCAGATTTCCTGCAGGTGCCTCCGACACATCAGATCAAATCGCTGGTTTACATGATCGACGATCGGCCTCATTTGTTCCTCTTGCGCGGCGATCATCAGTTGAACGAGTCGAAGGTCATGGCCACACTGGCAACCATGCAGGCGCGTCCCGCTCACCCCGAAGAGATCCGTGAGGCTTTCGGCGCCGACGCCGGCAGCCTGGGGCCGGTCGGTGTGACCAACATGCCAGTCTATGCCGATCTCGAATTGCAGGAGCGCCAGAATCTCACCTGCGGAGCAAATAAGAACGACTATCATCTCCAGGGCGTCACTCCAGGTGTTCATTTCCAGCCCGTCTGGGCGGATTTGCGCACCGTCGAAAAAGGTGAGCCGTGCTCCGAGTGCGGACGCCCGCTCGATGTCTACAAGGCGGCCGAGGTCGGCCACATCTTTAAACTCGGCACCAAGTATTCCCAAAGCATGGGCGCGATGGTGCTCACCGCCGACGGCAAGCAGACGCCGATCGTAATGGGAAGTTATGGGATCGGCGTTGAGCGCATCATGACTTCGGCCATCGAGCTATTCCACGATGAGAATGGAATCATCTGGCCGGTCTCGATTGCGCCGTTCGCGGTGATCCTTACTCCGGTGAACTACAAAGACGACATGAAGGCCGCGGCTGACAGTCTGTACCATGAACTGCACGCCGCGGGCATTGACGTACTCCTCGACGACCGGAGCGAGCGCCCGGGCGTCAAATTCAAGGATGCCGACCTGATCGGAATCCCTTACCGTATTGTAATCGGCAGCGAGAAGATCAAACAGGGCAAGGTGGAGCTTTTCCATCGCGCTACGAAGAAAACCGACTTGGTCGATCTGGCGTCCGTCGCATCCCTCATTAGGAGTCTCGCCATCGAAAGTTAATTGGTTCCTGTGCGAACCTGAGCAGCAATATCGGGTGGCCGAGCCCCGGCAGGGGCGGAGCAGACCAGTGACTCTCTCGCATAAACTCCGTGGCAAAGCAGAACTTGTTTCGCGACAGTTAACTGCTACGTGTCGCTTCCTGGCGGAGCGGAATTGTTACTGCGTTAGGTTTTTTTTGCGCGCGGGTGGCAGGAACGATAGATGCGGACCAATTGCTCCGTTGTGACGTGGGTGTACTTTTGCGTCGTGGACAGGCTCTCGTGGCCGAGAAGCTCCTGGATCGAACGCAGGTCCGCGCCGGCATCAAGCATGTGCGTGGCGAATGTGTGGCGCAAAGTATGCGGGTGCACTCGCAGCCGCTGTGCCAGCTTTACCACATGACGGTCGAGGATGACCGCAACTCCTCGCGTGGTTAACCGCCCGCCGCGGCAGTTAAGAAAGATGGCATCGCCCGCGGCAGCGGATTTGCTTATGCCCCATCGGCGGCGTTTCGCAACAGGTTCCCGGCGCATGTCGAGATAGGCGGTGAGCGCCTCCAGAGCCTTTGTCCCGAACGGGACGATGCGCTCCTTGCGCCCTTTCCCAAGTACGCGCACCAATCCACCGTCGAGGTCAAGGTCGTCACGGTTCAGGCCCACAAGCTCACTCACACGAATCCCCGTCGCATAGAACATCTCGAAAATCGCCCTATCGCGGATCCCCAGGATCGAACCGGCATGGTGAGCTTCGATCAGCTCGGTCACGGCAGCAGCCGTCAGGTGATCCGGGAGCCGTTTCTCCTGCTTGGGAGAAGCAACAATCTTGGCCGGATTCGACGGGATCGCGCCCTGGCCCGCAAGATACTTCAGGAACGAGCGTAGCGCCGCCAGCTTGCGAGCGACCGAAGACTTGCGATTCTGCCGCCGATAGAGCACTCCCAGAAACTCGCGAATCGTCAGGTTGTCGATCTGCGCCAGCTCGGGCTCGAGGCGCGGTTCTCCCTCGGCCGTGTGTGTCAGGTAATGATGGAACTGATAGAGGTCGGAAGCGTAATTGCGCAGGGTGTGAGGAGAGGCATCCCGCTGGTAGCGAAGATGCGCCATGTACTGTTCGATCCATCCAGCCAGCGTCAGTGCCATTTCTAGCTATCGTCCCGGGTCAGAATTGTTTCCATCAGGGACTGTATCCAGCGCTCCATCTCCTCGAGTGCTCCGGAAACCTGGATCTGGTGGCGCATCTTGCGGTCACGAATATTCCTGGTCTCCTCCGTCGCTTCCGCCAACAGCCCAAAGCTTATGTTGGCGGGCTGAAAGTGCTCCGGAGCGGCGCAGCTGATGTAATGGAGGAGGCTGCCGCAGGCGGTGGCACGCGGGGCCACCGACGGTTCCTTGCCCTGCACGAGCCGCGCCGCATTGATGCCGGCGATTAAACCGGTTGCGATGGACTCGACATACCCTTCCACGCCGCAGATTTGTCCCGCGAAAAACAGATCCGTGCGCCTGCGCGCCTGGAGGGTGGCAAGGAGCAGAGCGGGCGCCGATAGATATGTGTTTCGATGAATCTGCCCGAACCGGAGGAACTCCGCGTTTTCGAGCCCGGGAATGAGACGGAAGATGCGTTTCTGTTCCGGAAATCGCAAGTGATTCTGGAATCCCACCAGATTGTAGCTGTCCGCCATCAGGTTTTCCTGACGCAGCTGAACCACCGCATACGGGCGGCGATGGGTGCGCGGATCGATCAAGCCCACCGGCTTCATGGGCCCGAAGCGCAGCGTGTCGATTCCGCGGCGCGCCAGTTCCTCGATCGGCAAACAACCCTCGAAATACATGGCCTTCTCAAATTCACGCACAGGAACGGATTCGGCGCCGATCAGAGCTTCATAAAAGCAGCGATACTCCGCTTGTGTCATCGGCGCATTGATGTAATCCTCCCCGCCCTTGCCGTATCGCGAGGCGGAAAAAACCCTGGATTCATCAATGGTAGCGGCATCGACGATCGGGGAGATGGCATCGTAGAAATAAAGATGTTCACGCCCGGCGAAGGAAGCGATCGCTCCGGAGAGGGCGGCGGAGGTCAGCGGGCCCGTCGCCACGATCGTGACGCCCTCCTGTGGAAGAGACGTGACTTCTTCGCGCGCGATCTGGATGCGGGCTTCGCCGAGAATCTCCTCCGTGACACGTTTGGAGAACAGCTCGCGGTCCACTGCGAGCGCGTGGCCGGCCGGTACGCAAACTTCGTCCGCAATGCTCATCAGCAAGCTGCCCAGCCGCCGCAACTCTTGCTTGAGCAGGAAGGGCGCGGTTCCAGGAAGGTTGGATTTCAGCGAGTTGCTGCAAACAAGTTCTGCGAAATCTCCGGATCGATGGGCAGGCGTCAATACCGCGGGGCGCATTTCGTACAAGCGGACGCGCAGACCTGTGCGGGCAACCTGCCAGGCCGCCTCCGTTCCCGCCAACCCGCCGCCGATGATGGTCACATCCGGTTTCATTCGCGAAGCTCCTTAGTCCTCCGTCCTGAACGTGGGCTTCGACCTGGACGTGGACTTGGACAAACACAAATAAAGGGCGACCTTGTAAATGTTATAACTGGAAAGTCACCTCGGACAAGATCATCCAGGTCCACGTCGAGGTCCAAATCCAGGTCCAAGCCGCTCACTCGGATTTTCGACGTAACCAGAGAGTTTCGCGAACGAAACTAGCTACAGCAAGAAAGATCTGGTGCCCGTGGAATCAAGACAAAACCAAGCTCCAAGAGTGACGCGTCACTCGCCGCCCGGCTTGTCCGGCTCGAACTTGAGCGAGGCGGAATTGATGCAATAGCGCAGCCCGGTCGGCTCCGGTCCGTCCTCGAACACGTGGCCGAGATGACTATCGCATTGACGGCACAACACCTCCACGCGATGCATGAAGTGGCTGTCGTCCGGGGCCGTCATCACGTTTTCGGCATCCGCCGGCGCCGTATAGCTGGGCCAGCCGCAGCCCGCATCAAATTTGGCATCGGAGGCGAACAGAACGGCGCCGCACGCGACACATTTGTAAATTCCATTGTCGAAATTGTCCCAGTAGGCCCCGGTGAACGGCCTCTCGGTTTTCTTGCGGCGCGTGACTTCGTACTGCTCCTCGGTCAGCAGTTTTTTCCATTTAGCATCAGATTTGGTTACCTTTCCGGGCACGCTGCGATACCTCCTTGGCTATTCTAAACTCGTATTTACTTCTTCGGCAGGTTCAGCGCGTCATCGAGGGCGATGCTATGGGTGGACAAGGTGTCTCCTACCGCTTGATCGAGAGCGATGCGGCTCTGGATCCAGGCGATCTTCGCTTGCAGCAACACGTTCTGGGAGTTTTCCAGGTCGCGCTGCGCCTGCAGCACCAGAAAAGTGGTGCTTGCTCCCAGCTCATACTTGTCCTGCTCTCCCTGCAGCCGCTTCTGCTGGTAATCCACGGCGACCTGCGCGGCGGCGACGCTGTTGCGGTTCATCTCCACGGTGTCGAAGGCCTGGCGCACTTGCAAGGCGATCTGCTGGCGCAGGGATCGCAAGGATTCCTCCCCTTGCAGGTAGGCAATCTGCGCCTGGGCGTGATTGGCACGCGCCTGATCGTTTCCGATCGGGATCTTCAGGTTGAATCCGAAGGCGTAGCCGATGTTGCTGCCGCCGAACAGGGAACTGAGTGAGTCCAGCAGGCCGCCGTTCTGGATTCCAATGAGGGGCGCATTGAAAATGCCTTGCGAGTAATCGCGCAGAATCACGTCGCCGCCGAGCCCGTTTTGTGAGTAACTCGCTGTGAAATCCAGGATTGGCCGGAGCTGGTTTCGCATATAGTCCGACTGGATCTTGTTGTTGGCCTGGTTCAGCAGCTGGTTCTTGACTTCGGGCCTGATCTCGAGCGCGCGCTGGATCGCCGCCGTCACATCGTTTGCCGGCGTGGATGGGGGCAGCGGCTTGCTTGCCGGCACGATAGCGGCCGCGACCGGGGCCGTGTCCGAATGCGGGGAGATCAGTTTCATGAGCTGGTCTTCCGTAATCTTGCGGTTGAATCGGGACACGATCAACTCCTGATTGACGCTCGCCACCTGTGCCTGAGCCTGCAGGACATCCAGGGGAGCCATCGTCCCCACCTGCTCCTGAATCTGAGTCTGGTCGAGTGTAATCTGCGCGAGCTTGAGGGATGCCTCCTTGAGCTTTATGTCCTCATCGTTGAAGACCAGGTTCCAGTATGTGTTGAGCACGCTGGTCACGATGGTGATCACGCTGCTTGAAAAAGCTTCCAGGGACATGTTGTAGTTATTGCGGGCGACCTGAAGGAAGTGCCCTCGAGCGATGTTGCCGAAACCCTGGAGAAGGTGCTGGGTAGCGCCGATGGTCCATTGTGTGGTGATCGACGGGTTGAGACTGGAGAAGTAATTGTTCGTTCGCGCCCGCGTCGCACTGACGGTGAAATCAAGGTCCAGCCCCTGCACGAAAGGCTTGTGCACGTCCATGCTGTAGAGGTTGGACAGGCTGAGCACGGAGGAACCACCCTGCAAAGCACTACTTGCCGGGGTCACCACGCGATTGATGCCGGGACTGAAAGTCACGGTCGGATCCAGCACGGCACGGCCGGCTTCGACGCCCCACAATGCGGAATAAGGAACATAGCGCTGCACATTGATGTCTACATTGTTGGCGAGCGCTAGGCGGACCGCGTCTTCGTCGCTGATCTCGAGCTTCCCATTCTGGATCATGGAAGCAAGCAGGCTTTCCCCGCGCACTTGGATGAGTCGCACGGTCGGAGTCGTGTAATCGCTGAAAAGAACGCGTCTGAGCGTACTATCGTGCGTCTGAATTTGCGGGGGCTGTTTATCCTGGGCCGACAGAGGAACTGCAAGCAGCAGGATCGCGCCCCAGATCATCATCCGGACAGTCGCAGGGATTTTGTTTTGCGCCATGTTTCCCCCAAATCTCCTGAGCATAAGTTTGATGCGCCGCTGGAAGGGACCGCGAACGCGCTTCCTATTCACATTACCGCACTGCCGCGCCGGGAGCAATTATAGTGGCGGCACGCATGCCGCATTGCGGTTGCTAATCGGGTTCACCGTTCTCCCGTCCCGAATATGGAATGTCCAACTGTCTCATCTTGCGATAGAGGTTGCTGCGTTCCATTTGCAGCACCTGCGCCGTGCGGCTTACGTTTCCCTTGTGCTCCATCAGCTTTTGCAATATGAACGCACGCTCGAACTTTTCGCGAGCGTCCTGGAGCGACGAATCCCCGCTCGGTTCCGGTATGGCCGGAATCGTGCGCCGCAGGATTGCTTCTGGCAGGTCAAAGACGTCCAGGCGCTGCTGGGGCGTCATGATAATGAATCGCTCCATGATGTTGCGCAGCTCTCGCACGTTGCCCGGCCAGGAGTAGCTATCCAGAATCTCCTGCGCCTTGCGCGTGAAGGAGGGAGCCTTGCGCGCGTATTTTCTGGCGAAATCCTCCAGAAAGTAGCAGGCCAGCTCCGCGATGTCCTCTCTCCGCTCGCGCAGCGGAGGGAGCTGAAAGGGAATTACGTTCAGGCGGTAGTAAAGATCTTCGCGGAAATTGCCGAGATCGATCTCTTTTTCGAGGTCCTTGTTCGTGGAAGCGAGGACGCGCACGTCGACGCGCATCGAGGCATTGCTGCCCACGGGCGTGAAGCGTTGCTCTTCGAGGACGCGCAAAACCTTGGCCTGGGTTTTCGAGCTCATGTCGCCTACTTCGTCGAGAAACAGCGTGCCGCCGTCCGCCTGAGCAAACTTTCCCTCCTTGTCGTCCGTGGCGCCGGTGAAGGATCCTTTCACATGGCCGAACAGCTCGCTTTCAATGAGCTCTTCCGGAATGGCGGCACAGTTCATCTCGACGAAGGGTTGGTCCCGACGCGCGCTGTGCAAGTGTAAGAGGTGAGCTACCAGTTCCTTGCCCGTCCCGTTCTCACCACAAATCAATACGCGGCCGTTTGTGGGAGCGGCGAACTCAATCTGCTGGCGTAACGCCTGCATGGGCACGGAGTCGCCGATCATGACGTACTTTTGGCCGATCTGCTCGCGCAACAGCCGGTTTTCTTCTTCGAGCGAACGCTGATGCAACGCATTCTTTACCACGAGGAGAGTTTTTTCGAGCGACAGGGGCTTCTCGATGAAGTCGAAGGCGCCCAGCTTTGTGGCGCGCACTGCTGCTTCGATCGACGCGTGCCCGGAAATCATGATGACGCTTGCGGCCGGCGCGATCTTTCGAATCTGCTCGAGCACCTGGAGCCCGTCCATGCCCGGCAGCCAGATGTCGAGCAGAACGACGGCGTATTCCTTTTTTGCGACACACACAAGGCATTCTTCGCCGCTCGATACACCTTCGGCATCGAATCCATCGTCCTCCAGGATGCCCTGCAATGAGGAGCGCACACCCTTTTCATCGTCGACGATGAGGATCGCGGCCTTGGTCATAGGTGCCTATTTTGATCTTTCTTCAAGAAGACGCCAAGGGCAAATCAATCACGATCCGCGTGCCCAGGGGAATATTGCGTTCCGCCCGTACCTGGCCGCGATGGTCGGAGACTATCTGGCGCACGATGGCCAGTCCCAGCCCGGTCCCTCCCCGACGCGTCGAGAAATAGGGCAGGAAGAGACTGTCCTGATACTCCTTGGGAAAACCGCAGCCGGTGTCGCTGATCTCGATGCGCACGGAGCGCTGCAGGACGTTCCGGCTGGTGCAAATCCTCAGCACTTTGGCTGAAGAATCGCCGGACATGGCCTCGAGGGCATTATCGAAGAGGTTGATGAATACGCGCTTCATCTGTTCTCGGTCGAGGAGGACCGGAGGCAATCCGGGATCGAAAACCCTCTCGATCTGGACGTCCTGGATGCGGCTGTTGTAAAGACTCAAAGCGCTTTCGAGGACGCGGTGCAGGTCAGTTTCCTCCAGGCGCGCCCCGGGCAGACGCGCGAATCCAGAGAACTCGTCCACCAGGTTCTTGAGGGAATCGGCTTCGCGAATGATGGTTAGCACACACTCGGAGAGCAGCTTTTCATAGGCCGCCAACTGTTCGCGCCAGGCTTCGCCCTGCGCCGCCCTGCCTCCTGGCAGCGGAATCTGGCGGAAGCGATGCAGCATGCGTTCTGCCGAGAGCTGGATAGGGGTGAGCGGATTCTTGATTTCGTGAGCCAATCGCCGGGCGACCTCCTGCCAGGCTGCCATCTTCTCCATGCGCAGCAATTCGGTTAGGTCATCCAGCACAATGACCCACCCGCTATGTTGTTCGGAACTGTCGATCAGCGGTGTTACCGTGGCCGCCAGATGCAAGGTCTTGCCCTGAAGGTTAAGATCGATGTCGCGGACCACCGGCCCAAGCATGCTCGATTTCCGCAGCAGCGTCCGTAGCGTGTTGCCGGCCTGGCCCTTGACCACGTCTTCAAGGCGCGCGTCGCCGCTATGCCCGTGCGCGTCCAGCATCTGAAGGGCAGCCCGGTTCATGGTGCGAATGCGATGGTCGCTGTTCAGGGATACGACGCCCGTGGGGATCGCCTGCAGAATGGTCTCTATAAAACGCCTGCGATCGTCAAGCTGCACATTGGATTCCCGCAGGCTGTTCTGCGCTGCCTCGATGTGTGCTTTGTTCTCCTGCAGCTCGGCCGTCATCCGGTTGAACGACGTGACCAGGTTTTCCAACTCGTCGAACGCAGTGCAGTACACGCGATAGTCGAGGTTCCCGGCCGCGACGGCGGCGGCGCCCTCGGCCAGCGCCTGAATGGGCACCGTGATACGCTTCGCGAGGTACATGGCGAACCAGGAAAATGCGAACACGATCAGAAGCGTGCACAACGCAAACATCAGCAGCGTCGTGCGGCGCACTGCCGATTTTTCCTTCTGCAGCTGAGTATAGGCGGCATACGCTTGCATCACGGACTGGGACTTGAAGCGGACGCTGCCCGGAATCTCCGTCTCCGTCGCCACTACTCCGATGATCCGCGCGCTGTGGTCGCGAATTGGGGCTGTGACCCAAATCATTTCATGCAGCGCATCGGTCGGTGAGATCTTCTGCAATTTGAGGTCAGAGATCCCTTGCAGCCCTCCGGAAATCAGCTTCTCCAGATCCGCCTTCTTCTGCGGGTCCGTTTTCAAATCGCCGCTCGATGCCGGCTTGCCTATCTCGCTGGAAAGGGCGCCGTCCTTGTCATAGATGCGGATGTCCCCGATATGATAGAGGCGCCGCAGGTCCAGCAGCGCCTGGCCGAGATCGGACTGAGGGAGCAGCTGAAGGCTTGCCGCCGCACCGGCGCGCTCGGCAATGCTCGCGGCGAAATTGCGGGCACGCTCGGCGGTTTCGCTGTAGTACTGCTCGGCGATATCCTTGCTGTAGTCTTGGAGCTCCGCCGCCGGTGCTGTGAACCAGCGTTCCATGGACGCGGTAACCAGGTAGTAGGCGAGCGAGAAGAGCAGCACTGCGGGCACCAGCGACAGCACCACGAAGATGCTGACCATCTTGCCTCGGATGCGGCTGCCTACCTGGCCGCTCTTGCGCTCGAAATAGAGTTTGATCAGGTTGCGCCCAAGCAGGGTCGCCAGCACGAGCAAGGCGAGCACGACCAAAACCGTCGCCGTCCATAGCTGGAACGTGCGGGGTGCGAGCATTGGGTTGCCGACCGAGGGCTGATGAAGGAGAATCTGCGTTGCAGTCAGAGCCAGCAGCAGGAAGGCGATGGTCGCCAACACGTAGTGCCAGGTATGAGAGGCACTCTTGTCCGGTTGCTCGATTCTCGGCGGCTCGCTCATAGAGGAGATCCCGGCGAAATTATATGACAATCAGAGCTTTACCACAAAGATGTGTGGGTTTCCGCCCATAAGCGCTAACATACGATCTCTGCCGCACGTGGGATACGCAGATGGGCATTGACCCTGGAGCCGGAAAAGATTAGATTCCCTGACTTAATTAAAGGAGACCCAGTGAAAGTACTTATTACCGGCGGTGCGGGGTTCATCGGCTCGTATCTTTCAGAGGCCTATCTCGAGCGCGGCCAGGAGGTCTATGTCATCGATGACCTCTCCACCGGCAGGCTCGAAAATATCAAGCATCTCCTCAAGAATCCCGGCTTTCATTTCGTCAACGATACCATTCTGAACCGTGAGGCGATGCTCGAGTTGACAGGAATCTGCGATGTGGTCGTCCACCTGGCTGCCGCCGTTGGCGTCAAGCTGATCATCGACGAGCCGCTCAAATCGATCCACACGAACATCGCGGGAACGGAAATCGTTCTGGAGCTGGCCAACAAATTTCGCAAGAAGACCTTCCTGGCCTCCACATCGGAGATTTACGGCCGGAACTCGAAGGTTCCGCTTTGCGAAGACGACGAGCGCATCTACGGCTCGACCGAAGTCGCCCGTTGGAGCTATGCCGCCACCAAGGCGATGGACGAGTTTCTGGCGCTTGCGTATTACCGCACCAAACAGCTGCCGGTGATCGTGGCTCGCTTTTTCAACACCGTCGGGCCGCGCCAGACGGGACGCTACGGCATGGTCGTGCCGCGATTCGTCGGACAGGCCCTGCGCAATGAGTCGCTGACCATTTACGGCACCGGGTCGCAAACGCGCACCTTCACCTATGTCGGCGACGTCGTTCACGGTGTCATCTCTCTGATCGAAGAGCCCCATGCCGTGGGCGAGATCTTCAATATCGGCGGCGACGAGGAAATCTCGATCAACGATCTTGCGACCCGCGTCAAGAGCCTGACGCGCAGCTCATCGCCGATCGAGCACATTCCCTACGAAAAGGCGTATCAGGAAGGGTTCGAGGACATGGAGCGCCGCGTCCCCGACATCACCAAGCTCCGGAGAATGGTGGGCTACGAAAACACGCACGACCTCGACTCGATGCTCGCCAAGATCATCGAACACGAACGCACGCGTTGAGGTTGGCAAAAATCAGTCGTGACGTAACGCCTGGATCGGGTCGAGCCGGGCCGCGCGCATCGCCGGGAAGCTTCCTGCTAGCAGGCTGATAAGCAGAGCAAACCCTACCCCTCCTGCAACCAGCCACCATGGAATCGTAAAAAGGTTCGCCGCCGGCGCGCCCTGGTTCTGCAGATAGATGTTGGCGCCCAGGTTGATGACTCTCCCTACAGCCCATCCTAGCACGATCCCGAATGCACCTCCCACAAATCCGATCAGCGTGGCCTCGATGAGAAAGATCCTGCGGATGTCTTCATCGCTGCCTCCCACCGCCTTCATGATGCCGATTTCCCGCGTGCGTTCAAGGATGGACATGACCATGGTGTTAATGATTCCGAGAGACGCCACGGTCAGAGCGATCGAGCCGACCAATCCGAGGAGCAAATCCAGCAAAATGAACGCCCGTTTCTGGCCCTGCATCAGATCCGCGACAGACACCGCGGTAAATCCCATGTCTCGGATCTTCTTTTCCACTTCCTCGGTATCCGGAGGTCGCGCTACCTTGACCGTCGCCGTCGTGTATGTCGATTTTTCGGAGAGCTGGCGCAGGATGTCTTGTGGATTGCTGACATCGTAAGCATTCATCTGGCGCGCCGTGGCCAGGGGAATCATCACGGAGGTGAACATGCCTGCGCCCAGACCCGCGCCCGTCTGTCGCTCGATAATGCCCACGATGCGGAATTTCTTTTCCGTGCGCTGAACGCTGAGGCCTGTCTCGGAAACGCCGGGATTTGAACGGGCGGGATTTGCCGAGGTTGCGTAACCCAGAGTCAACTCTTTGCCAAGCAGGGCTTTGACATCACCGTCTGTCATATGATGCGCAAAATCCAGGCTGATCATGCAGCTGTCGCCGGCGTCATTGGGGAAGAACTGGCCGATGTTGATCTGTTGAAACACTCCCTCGCCCCGGGCGGACATAGACACTCCGGCTGCAACCGAATACTCCGAGAAATCTTCGAGTTTCACTTCCACGGGCACGCGAATGTCGGGATAAACCTCTTTGACTCGATCCAGCGCCGCCAGTTTTTGCAGCGCGCCATCGTCAAGCTTGGGGCGTGCCGCGGGCGGTTGCGCGGGTTCAATACCCTTGATAAACCTCTCCACGCCTTTCGTGCGCCGGAGCCGCGCCATGGCCGGCAGGGCTGAAGTGACCGTAATGGAATTGAACACGCCCGATCTCAGGAAATTCCCGACAATCTGATCCTGCAGGGCCACGCCGAACGACACCATGCCGACCAGCGAGGCGATGCCGATGGATACGCCGAGCGCCGTGAGCGCCGTGCGCAGGACCGCTTCGCGCAGGTTGCGCAGCGCCAGGTGAATCGTGTCGGTGACAATCATGAGCCGGCCTCCGCGACAACCTTGCCATCCAGCAGGGTCATGGTGCGCTGGACAAATTTCGACGCGAGCGCAGAGTCGTGAGTTACCAGGATGACCGTTTTCGCCGCGTTTGTGTTCAAATCGCGGAGCAGGGCGAGGATTTCTCCGGCCGTCTTGCTGTCCAAGTTGCCTGTCGGTTCGTCGGCCAGTAGGATCTCGGGGTGATTCGCGAGCGCGCGCGCGATGGCAACTCGCTGTTGTTCTCCTCCGGAAAGCTCTTTCGGCCTGTGGAGCTGGCGCCCGGCCAAGCCCACCTTTTCGAGCAGCTCCCGTGCGTGCCGCTCGCGTTGCGCCCGCGGCACCCCGGCAAACATCATCGAGAGCGCCACATTTTCCGCGGCAGTCATGGTGGGGATGAGGTTGAAGGACTGAAAAATCATGCCAACATTTTTGCGGCGATGCACGCTGAGGGCCTCGCGGGACAGGTCCGCCAGGTTGTGATCGAACACTCTGAGCGATCCGGAAGTGGGACGGTCCAGGCCGGCAACGAGGTTCAGGAGCGTGGACTTTCCGGAGCCGGAAGTGCCGAGCAAGCCGAGGAACTCCCCCCGCGCGACGCGAAGGGTGATTCCGTCCAGGGCGCGCACCACCACGCTACCCATGCTGTAATGTTTCGTGAGATCCCGCGTTTCGAGGACAATATCCATAAGCTGCATATTCAACCACATAAGGGCGCGGGCTGCCAGAAATCAAATTTCCACGATGAGGCGCCGTGCTAAATTCCTTGTGTTGGAGCCCTCCTTTAGGCTACAAACACGCTACTCAGGGTGGAGGTGTGTATGGATTCAAGGCGTCGAGCCCTATTAAAACTATGTGTGGCCGCAGGCACCGGGGTGGTTGCTTCCCCGTTGATAGCAAGTGATTCTCAAGGAACAAATGAAAAACTCTTGCCCTCGCCGGATTATGTGGGGGTGCTTGTGGACACCACCCTTTGCATCGGGTGTCGCAAGTGCGAGGAGGCGTGCAACCGCAGGAATCACCTTCCAAGAACCGCGGAGTCCTTTTCAGATCGGGATGTGCTCCGCACGTTTCGCCGGCCTTCCGAATCGGCGTTCACGGTTGTGAATCAGTTTCCAGGAAGTCCGTCTCACGATCAGGCCGGGTTGCCTCAAACCTTCGTAAAGGTCCAGTGCATGCACTGCCTTTACCCTTCCTGTGTCTCCGCGTGCATCGTGGGTGCGCTGACCAAAGCGCCGGACGGGGCGGTAACGTACAATCCCACGATTTGCATCGGCTGCCGATACTGCCTGGTTGCGTGTCCGTTCCAAATTCCTGCCTATGAATTCAACGAGGCTTTCAAACCGCGCGTGCGCAAGTGCGAGTTTTGTACGGACCGGGCCAAGGGGACCGGGGCAAATCCTGCCTGTGCCGCTTCCTGCCCGACCGAGGCACTGGTTTTCGGCCGCCTCGCGGAATTGGTTGTCATGGCAAAGGAACGCCTGAAGCGCCGCCCGGACAGATACGTGAACCACATTTACGGCGAAACGGAAGTGGGAGGAACCTCCTGGCTTTACCTGACCGGCAGGCCTGTGGACGAGATCGGCTTGTTAAAGCTTCCGGATTTCGCGCCTCCGCGCCGGACCGAAGCCATTCAGCACGGGATTTTCAGGTACGGCGTGATTCCCATCGCGTTCTACGGTGTCCTCTCCGCACTCATGTGGTACAACCACCGGCAACATCCGGACGAAGGTCCGAATACAAATGGCGAAAGCGGCGCGCACCCGGCCCGGCTGCCTGAAGGGGGTGCGAAATGACCCGTGTGATGCACAACGACAAACCACATCGAGTCACAAAGCCGTTCTTCACGTTCGGCACGTTGACCCTGCTGATCATTATGGGGGTTGGGTTCTCTTTCGGCATCACCCGTATGCTCCTTGGACTGGGCACCGTAACCAACCTGGACAACTATAACCCGTGGGGCATCTGGATCTCCTTCGATGTTGCTTGCGGTGTCGCTTTGGCCGCCGGCGGATTCACCACCGCCGCCCTGGTGGATATTTTCGGCAGAAGAAAGTTCAAGGCATTGCTCCGTCCCGCCATACTCACTGCCTTCCTCGGGTACCTGTGGGTAGCCATCGCTTTGAGCTTCGATCTGGGCCGCTACTGGAACATATGGCGTCCGATCTTCAACTGGCAGGGTAACTCCGTGCTCTTTGAAGTGGGCATGTGCGTCACCTTCTACCTCATGGTCTTGAGTGTGGAGATGAGCCCTTCGATTCTGGAAGGACTCAAGGCCAGGATTGATAAGGAAGAGTGGGGCGCCAGGCTGCTTCGCCGTGTCGAGAAACCGATCCTGGCCTTAAATACCGGGGTGCGGATCCTGCTGCCGCTTTTCATCGTGGCCGGCGTGGTCTTGTCGTTCATGCACCAGTCCTCTCTGGGAACGCTGATGCTGATCGCCCCCAGCAAGGTGAGCGCGCTGTGGAACACTCCGATCCTTCCTGTGTTGTTCCTGCTCTCGGCAATTATGGTCGGATTTCCGATGGTCATCCTGGAGTCCATCTATGCCAACATAAGTTTCGGCCGCAACCCTGAAATGGATCTTCTGACCCCCCTGGCCCGGATCATCCCGTGGTTTATCGGGACCTACGGCATTGTGAAGATCGGCGATCTCATAGTCAGGCACAGGCAATTGGATTTCTTTTCGCATCCGGCGGCGACCATCTCTCTGGTGATCGAGATTCTTCTGGGTGTCGTCGCCCCTTTCCTCCTGTTCCTGAACAAAGCCGTGCGCCGCTCGATGGGATGGCTCTTCTTTACCGTGTCGCTGATCATTTTCGGTGTGATCCTCAATCGGATTGACGTCTTCCTGGTAGGCTACAACCCGCCGTATGCCACCAAAGCCTATTTCCCGTCGGTCGGAGAGATTGCGATGACGTTTGCAATCGTCTCCAGCATTCTGTTCTGCTACCGTTTCTTTGTTACCTTTTTCCCGGTCCTTCCCGGATACGTGCCGACCCCGGAGGTCGAGCTGGCCCAGATGCGGGATGAACGCGAAAAAACCGTCAGTCCCTTTTGGACCTGGGTGATCCGGGAAATAGGGATTGCCTGTCTTTTGGGCTTCGTCCTGCTTTACAGCATGGTGCACATCGAAGCCATCCAGGCTACCGTGAACATTGTTCAAGGCGTCCAGCGCGTAAAGGCCGCCCTGCCGGCGCCGACGCTGGCGACGGGAGGGGCGGCATATCCGCAGCGCCCCGCGGCCTACAAGAACTTCTATCTCCTGAACAGCCCGTTATTGAGTTCGAAATCGGACGACTACGAACCGGTCGGATTCTCCCATAGGATTCACGACGAGCTCGTTGGCGGTGACTGCGGAGTCTGCCATCATCGTTATGCTACCTCCGAAGGCGATCGCGTAGGGGAGGATATCAGGGCATTCCACGCTTCCATCGATGTCAAACTGGGCGGGCCGTGCTCGGCCTGCCATGACAACATGGAGCAGAATGCTCCCCAGGCCTGCAGCCGCTGCCATGGGCTGCCCGACGAGCCGGACGACCCGACCCGAATCGGCCTCAAAGGCGCCTACCATCGCCAGTGCATCGGCTGCCATGAACGTCAGCTCAAGCCGGCATCGGCTCCGACGGAATGCTCCGCCTGCCATCATCCGTGGACGCCGGACCACTCGACCCTCGTGAGCTTCAAGGACAAGCCAAGCCCGCAAGAGGTCACTCGTGCCTGTTTGGGCTGCCACCCGAAGGTCGGACAGGATCTGTTGAACACTGCCCACTGGAATTGGAAGGGTTACTCCCCGACGCTCAAGGGATACGAGCATCGCATCGATATCAGCCTGACTCTGATGGTGAACAACGCCTGCATCGCCATCGGTCCGAACCTTCAGGAATGCGCGTCCTGTCACATCGGTTACGGATGGGTCGATTCCAGTTACGACTTCTCCAACCCGTCCAACATCGACTGCCTGGTCTGCCATGACACGACCGGCTCCTACAGGAAGGATATCGGCAAGGGCGGCCTGCCGGATCCCGCTCTGGATCTTGCCTTGATCGCTCAAAAAGTAGGACGGCCTTCGCGAAGCACTTGCGGATCCTGCCATTTCGCGAGCGGCGGCGCTCCTTATACCAGACACGGGGATCTGGAACCTATCCTTGCCGATCCTCCTGCCGGCTTTGACATGCACATGGGATCGCTCAAGATGCGCTGTCAGGACTGCCACTCGACCGCGGAGCACAGGATCTCCGGCATGTCCATGGGCGCCCCGGCAGTCGAAGGACGTGTCAATTGTGAGAAGTGCCACGGTTCCACGCCACACGGGGTTGCCGGCATGCTCAGCCGCCACCTGGACGATCACATCAGGGCTGTCGCCTGCGAGACGTGCCACATTCCCTCCATCGCTCATGCCTCTCCGACCCTGCTGCGCCGCGATTACTCCAAGGCGGGGCAGGATCGGGTTGTGACTCTCGACCGATATGGGATGCCTCAGTACGACAAGAGGTTCGGCGCGCTGACCTGGGGAAAGGACCTCGTACCTGTCTACCTTTGGTATGACGGGACCCGGAACGCATCCCTCGCCGGCGATAAAATCGATCCATCCACCACCGTTTTGCTCAACACTCCTGTGGGAGAAAAGCCAAATCCGGCGGCGCGCATCTTTCCTTTCCAGGCGCATGAGGCGGTCCAACCGTACGACAAGGAGAACAACATCCTGGCAATGCCGAAGCTCCTCGGAGATTTCTGGAATACTTTCGATTGGTCCAAAGCCATCGCGGACGGTATGAAACAGATCGGGCTGCCGTATTCGGGGAAGTATGGTTTCGTGGAGACCAAGATGTACTCTTCTATCCACCACGAGGTGGTCCCGGCGAAAATGGCTCTAGGCTGCGCCGATTGTCACAGTTCTCAGGCCGTGACCTGTACGCGGTGTCACAGTAATGCCCAGGGAATGGATCTTCCCGAACACCGGCGTTCCGTGTATCCCGAAGTGAAGCAGAGGCTTGATTTCAAAGCGCTCGGTTATCCGGGCGATCCTGCGATGGTGGGAGGACGCTTCTACATAACGTTCGGCCGCGGCACCCCGCCGAAATAGAATGGCGCTGGATGCTTGAGTCCGAAGGAACGAATACGTCAAAGGCCTCCCTCGCGGGAGGCCTTTGAAATGCAGGGAGATTACTTCTGCCTCGTCATTTTGCCGTCAAAAAGGAGTCGGCGAACTTCTTCCACATTGACTCGTCCATGTCTTCAAGTTGACCTTCGACGAGCTGTCCTACCTCAGGCAGTGTTTCCGGGTGACCGCCTCCTCCAACCGGTGTCAGCAGCTTGCGGATCCGTTTGATTTCCTGCTGATACCATGGTGCAGCCTTGTCGCCGATCCTCAAGCTCTCCAGGTCGGCGGCAAGCTGATCAGGCTTGAGGGAGCACACCCAACCCTTTTCGTAAGGCTGCTTCTCGAACCAGGAGAGATTCTGCGCCAATTCGGCGTTCACGGAATGGATCTTGCCCGTAACAGGGGACGCAAACGCTGCCGTGCGCTCTCCCTGACGAATCGTGAACAAAGTCTCACCCTTCTTCACCTCGCTGCCTTTGGCCGGAAACTCGACGGCATCAATCCGACCGATCATTTTGCGCGCGAAATCGTCCATGCCGACCCGCACGAGCCCGGGAATCGTGACGTTGGCCCATACGTGGCCCTCCGAAACGAAAACGCCGCCGGGCAGAATAAACTCGTGCTCATGGGGCTGCTCAGTGGTCACGACTTGCAGCGTCGGCTTGAGCTGCTTGCCCTGTTTCTCCCGCCGGCGGATGAGGCATTTCTTGGTGAATTCGACCAGCTCGTCTTCAGTAAATGGCTTTTGCACGTAGTCCATCGCGCCATATTTCATGGCATTCACGGCCGACTCGATGGTCGCATATCCCGTGATGACAATGACGTCGGTTTCCGGACTGAAGTACTTCACGCCCTTCACCACGTCCAGGCCATCCATTTCCGGCATTTTCAAATCGGTAAACACAAAATCGTATTTGTGCTTCTGCACCAGGCCAAGCGCTTCCCGGCCGCTCTCGAGCGTGTCGATGGCATAACCGGCTACCACCAGGATCTTGCGAAAACTGTCGAGAACGACAGATTCATCATCCACGGCCAGGATGCGCGCATGCGGGTTGGCGACGTCCACCCGTTTCAGTGATTTGGCTTCATCGGTGAAATCGAGATTCAATCCGATGTCCAGCGCCGCCTTGCGCTCCTTGCGTTCCTTTGCTTCGCGAATTTTTTGAGATACGATCCGAACCACAATGTCGATTACGATGAAAACAAGAATCATCGACACGACTAAGATTGCTACCATGTTGCCTCCTTAGCGGGAGCGCTCGATGCTTAAATTCATCATCTCACTTTCAAGATTATCCGGAATGATCCGCACCAGCCAGCTGTCACCCAGCGGATCGCCATTGGGTGGTTCACGTATTTCCTGGGCAAAATGATTGACCGCAATGATCCTTCCGCTCAGCGCCGACCATGCGGTGTGTCTCATTTCATCCTGGGCCACTACCTGTGCCAGCGGACCGCCCTGGCGCACTTCATCGTTCACGGATGGAAGCTCAACCCGTGAGATCCGGCCAACCAGTTGTCCGAAAAGATTTGTGATGCCGAGCAGAGCGGTGCCATCCTGATCGGCTTTGGCCCACGAACTTATTCCAAGCTGGTACCGGTGGGGAGAAGCCGCCTCCGATCCAACTCGGCGATCCGCCGCCCGCAAGGCGATGAAGCGGCCGGCTCTCTGTACGGCGCTAAGCATTTCTTCAAACGTGAAGGGCTTGGGAATGAAATCAAACGCACCGCATTTCAGAAACACGATTGCATTGTCCAGCATGGAGTAGCCGGTCATCATGATTACGACGGTTTGCGGATACTCCCTCCGGACAATATTCAGGAGCTCCAAGCCGGAAAGCCCCGGCAGCATCAGGTCGACCAACGCGATATCGGGCGGATCCACCCGAAACATGGTCAGCGCCATTTCCGCATCGGCGGTCCCCCGAACGCGGAACCCTTCGGCGCGCAGAATCTTCTCGGCGGCGCCGGTAATCACTGCTTCATCATCGACTACGAGAATCTTCGGTTGCTCAGCCATGATCTGTTCAATTGTAACAGGCAGCCCACCGCTGCGGGCAGCGCACGGCTTCCTGTTCACGCCTTCGCCTTATTGTCATCCACCGGCAGAAGGATGTTGAACGTCGTTCCTTTTCCCAGCTCGCTCTCCACCGTGATCCCGCCATCATGCTTCTCGATGATGCCCCATACCATGGCCAAACCCAAACCATTTCCCTTCTGACCCTTGGTTGTGAAGAACGGCTCGAAAATCTTGGACACGTTTCCGGGCGGAATGCCGCACCCCGTGTCGCTCACTTTGATTTGCACATACTGGTGCGCCGATGACAGGCTGTTGCCTTTCGTGATATCGGCACTCGCCGCGGCCGTGGTCACGGTGATGCGGCCCCCTTTTTCGCCGATCGCATCGTCAGCATTCATGAACAGGTTGACGAGCACCTGCTGCATCTGACTGGTATCCGCGCTGACCGGCGGCAGGTTCGGGGGAAGGTTCTGCTCCAGTTCGATGTGGTGCAGCGCAAACTGATTCTGGAGGATGCGCGCCGCGCGCCGGACAATCTCGTTGACGTCGCTCGGCCGTTTTTCGGGGGTCGACTGGCGCGCAAAATCCAACAGGCCTTTCACGATCTCGCGGCAGCGCTTGGTCTCGCGCACGATTACTTCGAGGTCCTCCTTCATTTCCGGGCGGTCCGTTAAGCGCTTGTGCAGATAGCTGCTGTATGTCAGTACGGCCGTTAGCGGATTGTTGATCTCGTGCGCGACCCCCGCAGCCAACCTGCCGACGGAAGCCAGTTTGTCCGAATGATACAGCTGGCGCTGCGCTTCCGAAAGCTGACGCGTCATGGCATTGAAGGATTTCGCCAGCTCACCAAGCTCATCGCGCTTTTTGAGAGAAACGGTGTAACTGAGGTCGCCGGCGGCCACGTGCTGGGTTGCCGCCACCATTTGGCTGACAGGTTTGAGCACAATGCTGTTGATGAGCAGGTAGATCATCAGGCTTACCGTGGCAATGGCGATGATCGCGAAGATCAGCACCCGCATCTGGCTGGTGCGCATAACGGAATTGACTTCCGCGAGGGACATGGTGAGGTCGAGCACGCCGAGCACTTCCTGATTCGGCGAGTGCCAATGGCAGTCGCTCTGCCAGCAGCTTGGCTCGTTGTAAATCGGGTCGATGATTCCCAGGGTTACAGGGGCGGAAGGGGGGAGAAAGCGCGTGGTTTCTGAATTCGGCGGCAGCCGTTGCAGCGGCTGATCGGCCGCATGGCAGGCATAACAGGCCTCTTCCTTCTTATCGAGCATCTTGCCGATGTCGGCCGCGTCAGTCGAAAAGATGATCTTGCCCTCCTTGTTGAAAATGCGGACCTTTTCGATGCCTTTCTGACTGCCGATGGTGTTGATGGTGTGATACAGCACATCGGTCTGGTTCTTGAGCATGTCGTATTTTGTGCTGCTCTTCACGGTCTCGATAATCTGATTTGCACTGCGTTTGAGCTCGGCAATGATTTGGTCCTTTTGGGCCTTCAGGTTCAGATAGGCGAAGATGCCAATGATCGCCATCGTGACGCCGCCGACGGTGGCAATGATTTTGTAGCTTATTTTAAATTGCATAGGACCCGCTATTCACACCCGAATTGGTAACGGCACACCCTGCTGCGAGCGCGCTTCATGCCAGAGAGGACCGGTTCGTATATCACGAACTCGTATCCATTTCACGTGTATTGATGTTGTGCCGCAGAATACCATCGCTCTTCGATCGAGGCAATTGAGGATTGCAGCGGCCCAAGCCTTGCCGTAGCATAGCCACAAACGGCGCACAGAAGGCAGACGCCACGACTGATTCGGTCTTTGATCCAAAGACAGTGTATCCTTGTTGCCGGTGAACAGCGGCAATCCTCGCGGCATATTCGCCGGCGGAGAAGTGCGTATGCATTTACTGGGCTACGATCTGGGCAGTTCATCTATAAAGGCCAGCATTCTGGATGCTGAAACCGGCAGATGCCTGGCAGCCTCGTTTTTTCCCAAGACAGAAATGGGCATCATCGCCGTGAAGCCGGGGTGGGCCGAACAGGACCCGGCAGGCTGGTGGACAAATCTCGTGGAAGCCACCCGCGAGGCATTGCAGATCTCCGGGATCAGGCGGGGATCCGTCGGCGGGATAGGAATCTCCTACCAGATGCATGGCCTCGTCGTGGTGGACCGGAAGATGCAGGCGTTGCGTCCTTCCATTATCTGGTGCGACAGCCGTGCGGTCGAAATCGGGAACAGAGCCTTCCATGAAATCGGCACCGAAGCGTGCCTGCACAATCTCCTGAATTCGCCCGGGAACTTTACCGCCTCCAAACTAAAATGGGTGAAGGACAATGAGCCGGATCTTTACGCGCGCATCTGGAAAATCATGCTTCCCGGCGATTATGCCGCGATGCGCATGACCGGCGAGGCATGCACTACCGTTTCGGGTTTGTCCGAGGGGATCTTCTGGGATTTCCGCTCGCATGCAATTTCCGAGACTGTGCTTGATTATTACGGATTCGATCGATCGCTCATCCCTGAGGTGGTGCCGACGTTTTCAGTGCAGGGAAGGCTCCTTCATTCGGCCGCGGAGGAATTGGGCCTGACTGCCGGCATTCCTGTCGCGTATCGAGCCGGGGATCAGCCGAACAACGCCTTCTCACTGAATGTGCTGAACCCCGGGGAGATTGCCGCAACGGCCGGGACTTCTGGGGTTGTCTACGGCGTAACCGGCGAAACCACCTGTGACCGCCGGAGCCGGGTTAATGTCTTTGCGCACGTGAATCATCGGCAGGATCTGGCAAGACTCGGAGTGCTTCTCTGCATCAACGGCACGGGCAGTCTTAACTCCTGGATCCGGAAAAACATTTTTGAATCGATGGATTATTCCGATATCAATGAACTGGCGGCCGGCGTCGCTCCCGGATCGGAAGGCCTGATGATCTTGCCCTTTGGAAACGGGGCGGAGAGGATGCTCGGGAACGTCGATAGTTCCTGCGTAATCTCAAACCTGAACTTCAATGTCCATGGAAGAGCTCATATCGCAAGGGCGGCACAGGAGGGGATCGCCTTCTCCTTCAAGTACGGCCTCGGCATCATGGAGACACTTGACATGAAGCCGTCAGTGATTCGCGCCGGACATGCCAATATGTTTCTCAGCCCTCTCTTCAGGCAGTCTCTCGCAGACCTGACGGGAGCATCGATCGAGCTCTACAACACCGACGGATCCCAGGGCGCGGCACGAGGCGCAGGCCTCGGCGCCGGAATCTACAAATCCCCTTCGGAAGCCTTCGCCGGCCTCGAACGGATCCTTACAGTTCACCCGGATGCCGCCGGCTCAAGGCTGCTGCTGGCAGCGTATCAAAATTGGCGTAAGTTCCTTGAAAGCCAGATCCCCTGAAGGCTCAATGCACAGCCCGGTATGCGGGGATTGTTGTCCTGACATCTCTATAGGCTATCGATCCGCTTTGCCGTCCATTCGACTGTGCCCACCGGGCCTACATCGGCTGTTCCTGCGAGCGTTCCGTCATCTTGCAGCTTGCCTTGGAAGTCGATTTCGAGCGGGAAGTTGCCCACGTCGATCATTATCGTAAACTTCAACTTGCCTTTCGAGTATTCGCCTTTGAACGACAGGTCGCCCACCTGTGTTTCTGTCAGCATGCCGGTAAGCTTTTTCTTGTCCTTATCTTTTGGGTCCACAGTGAATTCCAGAACGCTCCTGCTGGTGAAGCCTGGCGCCCCGACGCTCATATGCCACTTGCCTGCGACTGCTGTCGCATCAAGAGCGGGCGTCGCGTCCTTTTTCTTCGCGTCCTTATCCTGTTTGTCCTGGCCAACGACGCTGCGTGGCGAAGCCGCGCCGGCAGGCGCCGAGGCTGGTTGTGCGCCGACTGCCGCAACCAGTACCAATAACACAATAGCGCCCAGAGCGATTGGCTTCATGGGAATCTCCTTCTTTGATGGATACACTTCGGCTCCGACAGCACGATTATAGCCCGAAATTTCAGATGCACAGGGGCTCTTATGAAATCGTGAGCATAAATCCCACCTTATATTGAATGCAGCAACCGAAAGCTGGAGACATCACCCTGATGGGAAGCGCACAGAACTACTTAAATTCAGCCACATACTGGATCATCGTGTGCGGTCTGGATTTTATAAAGCCCACATAAAAACCGGCAGGCGATTCCCACACACGCGAGTATGACTTTGCTTTCCTTCAGGCCCGAAGGGCCTCAAAACCATCGTCTCAAGGCACCCTCGGCACCTACCGCTCGCCCGGCATGATCTCTTGCTTGCGCCATCATTTCTGACTCTCTGCAAAGAAAATGCCCTCACTCTCCATCAGCGGGATGCTGGGGTCATCGAGGGCGGCGCACTCTCCGGCGCGCTGCCCCATTTCTCATTGGGCCGGGAACCCATCCGGTAAATGAGCCTTCCTCCCTTGATCAGGTCCTCGTGCGAAAACCATGGCTTGTCGAGCGTCTGCCCATTCAAGGTAGCCGATTGAATGTACTTGTTCTTGTCCGAAACATTCCGCGCTTCAATGATGAAGGTCCTTCCACCGCCTACATTGAGAGTGACCTTGTCAAAAATCGGACTCCCGATCTCATAGTCCGGCTGGCCAGGGCATACGGGATAGAAACCCATCGCCGAAAACACATACCACGATGACATCGCACCGCCGTCGTCGTCGCCACTCAACCCGAACGGCCCCGCGTTGTACCACAGCTTCATGATCTCGCGCACTCGTCGCTGAGTAAGCCACGGGGCTCCCGCAAAATCGTACAGGTAAGGGATGTGAAAGGCAGGTTCGTTGCCCTGGGAGTACATTCCAATCACTCCCGACATGTCCGGAAATTGTCCCAGGAATGCCGGCTTGTCCACGACATACTGTTCTGTAAACAGCGCATTCAGCTTTGCGATGAATGGATCTCGTCCGCCCATCAGATTGATCAAGCCTTGCACATCATGCTGAACACTCCAGGTATATAACCAGGAATTGCACTCTGCAAAATACTCTTCCCCTGCGAAGCCGCCCGACAGTTTCGGGTCAAAAGGCTCGACCCAGTTCCCGTCCGCCGTCTTGGGAGCCATCAGCCCGATTTTCAGGTCGAAGAGATTCTGATAGTTATGCGCCCGCTTCATGAACAGATCGTAATCCGCGGTCTTGCCCAGAGCGTTAGCCAACTGAGCAAGACACCAATCGTCATAACTGTGCTCGAGGGTGACGGAGACGGACTGTCTTCTGTGCCACGAATCAACTTGCGGCACCCACTCTTTGACATGGATGTCGGGAAGCCAGGTGATCTGGTATGGCATCTGCGAACCCGTCAGCCGGTTCACAGCGGCGCGCCACTTGTCCAAATCAGCTACCTTGGCATCCTCCCTGACGGGCCGCGCCGGGAAAAACCCTTTGTCGAAGTAGCACTGCTCCAACTCTGTTATGGGACCCCGGTCTTTCCACGGGATCATGGTCGCTTCCATGTGGTTTTTCTTCATGCCTTCGTAGGCTTTGTTCACGCCGAAATCCCGCAAACCTTTCCTATAAGCATCTACAATCACGGCCGTGGAGTGATGTCCGATCATTGCGCCCGAATCGGTTAACCATCCGGAGGTTTCATAGTCCTTTATGAATCCCTGTATTGCTTTCATATTCTCCGCAGGTTCGATGATGGTTTGAAGCGGGTAGGCGCAACGATGGGTGTCCCAGACGTTTCCCTTTCTCCCCATGGTGCGATAAAGCGCAGTGTAAAACACGGCACGTTGTTCCTCCACACCGCCTTCGATTTTGATCAGATTGAGAGACTGATTCCAGAGAGCCCTGGCTTTGTTCTTTGTTTGCTCAAATCCCCAGGGAGGGAGTTCCTTTACGAGAATCTGGCGTGCATCATCCTGATTCGGGGCGGAAGCAAAACTGATCTTCATCTCCACCTGGTCGCCCTTGGAGGTGGGATAGCTGACAAAAACCCCGATGCCATTCCCCGACTGAGATTTCGAACCTTGTGAAATGTTCTGGCCGTTCCAGGTTCCAAAGGACCGGAACGGCTTGCTGAGTTCCGCTCGAAAGTAAGTACTGGGACTCGCGGCGGCCGCACTCCCTCCGCGGCCCCCGCCGGCGGCGGCGAAACCTTCTATTGCGTTATCACCGACAATCTGGATGGATGCATTGGAGCGAGCCAAACTCAGCAGAACATTGGAACTGGCAGCCTGCGGGAAGGTGAATCGAAAGTAGATTGAATTGTCGGTGACTGTGTACTCGAGATTGACATTACTGTCTTCGAGGAGAACCTGATAGTAATAGGGAGTTGCAGTCTCCAAATCATGATCAAACCTCGAGGCGTTCTCTCTGTTATTTGTCTTGATGTTGCCAATGCTGGGCATAATGCTCGCTGGACCGGCTGGAATGCCGAATATTTTGTCGGCCAGATACTTATCTCCAATTCCAGGAGTGAATTGTGGTGCCACGGCAACGGCTCCATGAGGCACGAGCACCGTCGGGGCTGTGCCACCGGTCTTTGGGCTGATCGAGCCTATATATGGATTGACATAGTCAGCAGGTTCTCTTGCAGAACGTGTGCCCCCATTCTGAATCATCGCCATCATAATGAACGACAAGAATGCGACGGTCGGCACAATCGTGGATTTGCGAGACATGATTGCCTCCTTCTCTTTGGTCCGCTTTATAGGGAATTCCACCATGCGGCACAAGCGGAAAATGATGTCCAACGGCCAACTTCCCTGCCATCTAATGTGAAAAGAAACTGACAGATTTCTGTTACATTAGCATCCAATAAGCCTAAGGTGGGCATGGGATGAGGCAGACATGAGGATTCGCGGAGAGGTTGTGGTGTCCATCCGGGCGCTTTGTGTTGCCGCCACGATGAGTCTATTCCCCGCTATGTCCGGCAGTCTTCACATGCAAGACCAGGGGAAAAATCAGCCTCAGAGTCCAACGAACCAGCAGACCATACGCGTCCAGGTCAGGCTCGTGCCTGTGGATGTGATTGTCACCGATGCCAAAGATCAGCCCGTCACCGACCTGAAAGCGGAAGATTTCCAGATATTCGAGAACGGGCAACGGCAGGAAATCCGCCATTTCGCGGTTCAGGCGCTCACTGCATCAGTTCCGGGATCAGCCCCGGCGACAACACAGCAGCTGCAAAGCCCTGATTTTGCTCCTCAGACAGCTCGCACCTTCCTGATCGTGATGGGGCGCGGCCGATTTGACGTGTTCAAGACTCTCGAATCCATGATGCAGTTCGTGCGCAAAGATCTGCTGCCCCAGGATCGCGTTGCGTTTCTCGCCTTCAATCGCGCTACGGATTTTTCTACCGACCACGAACGGATCGCGCGCGTGATCAACCGCTTTAAACAGGAGTACGAGTGGGTCGAGGCCATGGAAGCCCAGCGCATGAGCGGCCTGGGCGGCATCTTCGGAAATAAGGATTGGCCCAAAGAGACCCAGAAACGCATCGACAAGATCTTCCAGGAGGCGGGCAGCCCCGCATCGCGCCAGCCATCCCAGGCTCAGATGGCCGACAAAAAGAAGATGGACAACGACGCCGCCCAGACCGCCGGAACTCTTTTGGTCAACGAGTCTATAGACCAGATGGCTGCGATGGGGGACACCGCCGGGGCGGCTCTCCAGCGCAGCATAAAGCAGTTTGATACCTTGGCCGCGGATGCGATCACAAATCTTCCGTTTTCGGAATATGCATCTTCATTCGCGGCCACGATGCAGTCCACAAGGAACATTTACACCAGCATTGACTACATGCGTTTTATGGAAGGCGAGAAGCACCTGCTCTTCTTCACTCCGAGCGGGCTCGATCTGCCCAGCGGCGAATATGATGAGCACCTCGCGGCGTACGCCAACGACGCTCGTGTGGCGATCGACACTTTTCAGACCGGCGGCTGCTGTCCGCCGATGGAATGGCTTGCCTCTCTGCGGGACATTTCAAAGCTCACGGGCGGTCGAGCCACGATTACGGACTACGCAATCAAGGGCCTGGCGCGAGTCAACGAAACTACACGCTTCGAGTATCTGCTGGCATACTATCCGAAAAATGAGACCTGGGACGGAAAGTACCGTCGGATCGACGTAAAGGTCAACCGGCCTGGCGTAAAAGTATCCTTCAGGCACGGCTATTACGCGCGCGAAAAGCCGCCGGTTTTTAATTTGGCCGAGATGCTCTCGTACAGGCGCATCACGTCTGCCGCCACCGACATGTCCAACATTCGGGACATTCCCTTCAATGCCTATGCTTCAATGGACAATCTCGGGCCCGTCCGGGTCCGGGTCGACGTAAACATCAAGCCTCAGAACATAGGTCTGGCTTTGGTCAACGGCCGGCACGCAGGCCAGCTGCGGGTCACCATCTATTACGCTGACGGCAGTGGGAAGTATCTTGGTGAAGAATGGAAGAACGTTAACCTCAACCTGAGCGAACCATCGTACTTGTGGTATCTGCAGTCCGGGATTCCGTTCTCCATCATGATTCCCTACAGAACCAGGAAGCAGACGATCAAAGTGATTATTTACGATCCCCAGAGCGACAGGATCGGCAGCCAGTTGCTCAAGATGAAATAGAGACCTGCGACGCAAACAGAAAATCCGGACGCAGTGGCATTTTGCAGATGACTGCAACAGAATATTTCGATCTGGTGGACAAGTCGGGGCGGATAACGCGGTCGGATAAACGGGGAGCCATCGATGCGGATCTTGCGCCGATGCTGCTGCGGATCGGCGCCAATCCCGACGCGTGGCTTGAAACCGTCTCCCGCTTTGGATCCAAATTCCGTCTCGCCGCCGGCCTGGTTTCCAATCTACGCAATTTCGCAGATCAGCTCGGCAGGCGCTGGCTCCAAGGCGCGGCGACGGCGCGAGCCGCCTTCGCATCCTCGCCGCAGCAATTGGCCTGACGCCATTTGCACCCAGCAGTGTGATCCTCTGCAGATCTGGTTTTACCCGCCCGCCCGCTTTCGGCATCGTTTCCTAAAATGTCCTCCAGCCCGCCGGTGACAGCCCTACCAGTCTGAGCCAGCGGATTTGTTTCACCCAATTGTCACCGCTCTTTCCCTCAACCCCAAATCGCCGCTCCTGCCGCTGAGGCTCAGAAATGTATAGAAATAGTGGGTGTCCAGGTTTCCACGATGAGATACTGAGAGTTGCTTTTAATCATCGGTCAGAAGAAGAGGTGTGCCTGTTGACAAAGGGGGGCCTTATAAGGGTTAGGCTGTGCCCCAGCGATTAGAGAATGTAGGGGACGAAGAGGCGGGTGTGAGCCATGTAGTCGCGATAGGCCTGGCCGAACTGACGGATGGTAGCCGTCTCTTCGGCCTTTGCAGTCGCGACCAGCGCGGCGGTGGCGATACCAGCGAGCGCCATTGTCCAGGGAGAAACGGCTTTGAGAAGAGTGCCCCAGGCAAGGAACAGGAGCGAGGCATAGAGTGGATGGCGGATGTAGCGGTACGGACCAGTCGTGACGAGGTTGGCTGTGTGGAAGTCAGCGCCGCCCTGATTGACCGGTTGACCGAGGCGGCGGAGAGTCAGGGATCCCGAGATGACCATGAGCACTGAGGTCAGAAGCAACAGCCAGGACACCAGCTGCTGAGCTACAAGGGGATGAGTGAACCAGTTCGGGGCATTGAGGACAATCAAGGCGAGGATCGATTCCACTGCGAAGAAGCGATAGAAGCCGAACGATGAGGGTTTGAGCAGGGAACGCCTCGAGATCCACAGCACCGGGACCGATCCGACTGCAATGAGGACTGCTGAGAGAATTGGGGTCATGAGAACTCTCCCTAGCGGCGCCAAAAATGGCTCTTGTTCCGTTAGAGGTGGTCGAGATTCGTGAGAAATCTGGACATCCATCATCTCATGCAAATTGGGTGTCCACAATCCTGATAGGCAAGATCAGGAACCGGATTGGGGAAAAAGGCGCGAAAGCCACGTAAATCAAGAGCAACGGCCATGCCGCCCAAATACTAGGCAGTTCATAAGTAAGCAGACAGTTTTACGCGGCGTATCTTGTGGTGTCCGCTTGGAAAAAGGAACGAATCAACACAGGGTTTCGCTGCAAGAACTTCAGGTGGCTGATCACTTTG